>MCHG01000063.1_pt1 | contig 82687 bp, 76 predicted proteins | sample 787351 | NCBI WGS metagenome assembly MCHG01 (sample SAMN05430296, study PRJNA330682) | permafrost metagenome | biome: Cold desert; feature: permafrost; material: soil; isolation source: enrichment culture inoculated with soil incubated with H2/CO2 at 20 degrees... ... | reverse complement strand
TACTTATGTCAATATAACCGTCAATCTTGGGACAGGCAAATCCATCAACTTTGGGACCTTTTAGATTAGCTCAAACAAGAACCAACTAAAATATGCATAATTTTTGGGCAGCTTTTAAGACATTTTCTTTTCCAAGTATCCCAGATGCTACTGCGATACCAGCTACTCCCACATCTTTTAATGAAGATGCATTTCCTTCATGTATTCCACCTATTGCGATTATAGGAATACTTATATTTTGGCAGATCTCTCTTAATTGAACTATAGAAACCTTGTCTGCATCGCTTTTTGTAATGGTTGGGAACATTGCGCCTACGCCTAGGTAATTAGATCCATAATTTTCAAGTTCAATTGCTTCATCTAAAGTACAAGCAGATGCGCCTATGAGCTTATCTGGACCCATAAGCTTTCGTGCCATAGTAATAGGCATATCATCCATTCCCAAGTGTACACCGCTAGCATCTACAGCTAGTGCAATGTCTACTCGATCATTGATGATTAAGGGAATGTGATAACGGTCTGTAATTTCTTTTACTTGTAGAGCTAAAGCAATATAATCTTTAGAAGATATAGACTTTTCCCTAAGTTGAACCACAGTAACTCCACCTTTTATAGAATCTTCTATACTACTGAGAAGGTCTTTTCCCTTAAGTGCATGTTTATCAGTAATTAAATAAAGTTTATAATTCATTGATTAACACTTCCTTGTTTATTATTTCACTATTTAAATGATAAATACGATCAAATAAATTTACTTTAAAAGAACCAATTCCTTGGTTTAAGGACAATGCAGCTTGAGCTTGTTGTCCTGCAATACTCATAGACATAATCCCACCAAGAGCTGCTGCTATATTGTTGTTACACACCCCTACAAAGGCTCCAATTAATGAAGCAGTCATACATCCGGCACCAGTGATTTCAGATAGATTGGAGTGACCGTTTTTACAGGAGTAAGTGGTTTTACCATCAGTGATATAATCGACTTCACCTGTAGCACATACTGTGCAGTTAAGTTTTAGTGCTAACTTAGAAAGTATTTCAATGACACAGTGATCGTCGGTACTATTGTCTACACCTTTAGAAGTAATTTTAATACCAGCCATGGTTTTAATTTCTGACATGTTTCCTTTAATAATTGAAAATTGGATATTACTCAATAGAGTTTTTACTGTATCATTTCTAAATTGCGTCGCTCCTACGCCTACAGGGTCAAGGATCACAGGAATATTTAGCTGATTTGCCATTTTGCCAGCTAGGATCATAGGTTCCATGGTGTCCTGAGTAAAAGTACCAATATTTAGTACTAAGGAAGAGGAGAAAGCCACAACTTCTTCTACTTCTTCTTTAGCTATTGCCATAATAGGAGAAGCGCCAATAGCTAAAGTGATATTGGCACAATCATTCATGGTAACGTAATTGGTTATATGATGCACAATTGGACGTAGTTCTTTTATCTTCTTTAAAGATTCTATAATTATTTTAGTAATCGCGGATGTTTCAGTGCCATAAACTTTATTTGAAGCCATATGTAAAGCCTGCTTTCTTGTATAAGTCATAAAAATGATGGGTTGGACCTACACCTTTACCTAGGTTTAATGAATGCGCTATGGCTTCGGTTATATATGTCTTCGCCTTCTTTACTGCGTCTATTATAGAATATTCTAATGCTAAATTTGATGCGATAGCTGAAGAAAGAGTACAACCAGTTCCATGGGTATTTTTGGTATGGATTCTTTCTTGTTTGAAGTGAGTAAATTTCATGCCATCATATAAGATATCTGTAGCATCTCCTTCTAAATGACCGCCCTTGATTAATACATTTTTTGAACCCATATTATAAATAGAAATTGCTGCACGTTCCATATCGTAGATTGTTTTTATTTCAATTCCAAGAATAACCTCGGCCTCTGGCAGATTAGGTGTAATAATTGTAGCCATTGGCAATAAGTACTTGATTAAGAAATCTATAGATTCTTCATTTAATAAATGATAGCCGCTTTTAGAAACCATGACAGGATCTAAAACAATGATATTAGGTTTATATATAGACAACTTCTTCGTAATTGCTTCGATAGTTTCAATCTTTGAAACCATTCCTATTTTTACACTATCAACGGGCAGATCTTCAAAAATAGCCTCAATTTGATTTTCAACCATATCTGGATGAATATCTTGAATTCCAAATACACCTTGGGTATTTTGTGCTGTAACAGCCGTGATTACGCTCATTCCAAAAACCCCGTGAGCACTAAAAGTCTTCAAATCAGCCTGTATTCCCGCCCCCCCACTACAATCAGATCCCGCAATAGTTAAAGCTGTTTTTAGTTTCATCGTATTCCTCCACCTCTAAAGTAATAAATGCAGAATGCAGAATGCAAAATGCAAAATTTTTTAAAAGCTAAAGCCAAAGCCAGAGCCAAAGTTAAAGCTGTGTAAATATTCTTTATTTGGTTGTATTACAACCGTTTTAATTCCTTATTTATATCTTTATTTGTATTTGTTTTTAATTTTGCATTCTGCATTTGTACCTACAGCATTGTGCATTATCCTAGAACTAAGAACCCATGCGTTCGCAGCACGTAGCTGTTGCAATAAAAAAAACATACATCCAAAAGGATATATGTCATCAAATTACTGAAAAAATACTTCCTTACGCTGGAATAATCCAGATCAAGTTGAAGGGTCAAAGACTACATCTTTATCTCAGCTAGTCAAGCCAGCTCCCCTAGTATACAAGTGCGATTAAATTTATTTTGTTAATTATTATCAGTTTAATCCCATGTAAAGAAAAAGTCAAGTTTTTGGGTAAAGTATCAAAACACTTGACAATTTTTATATCGGATAGTTGTAACTAAATATGGATAAGCTATTAGTTTTAAAGTGAATAAGTGAATAAACTGTGCACACTTTATAAGAAATAGTGTATAGATTGTGGATAAATATGAACAAATTGATGAGTTGATTTTTATTAAAATGTGAAAAATCAAGATGAATAGTGAATGACAACGATTTAACGATAGTAATACGGTTGATAAATCGGTGGATAAGTGGACGAATTGTGGATAATAAAATTGTAACACTGATTAATTCTACTATTTTAATCAATATATCAACTGAACTGTGCATAAATCACGTAAACTGTGGATAACTAAAATATCTGACCAAAGATGTAAGACCACACATCTAAAATCCTATCATAATTCAATAACCAATGTCATCTACAACATGTGGAAGAAATTTGATTAGGTGAGAAGTGAGAAAAGTTTAGAGCCAAAAGCCAAAAGCTAAAAGCTAAAAGCCAAAAGCTAAAAGCCACGTGAGAGATTCTAAAACATCACGAAAAAATTTATAAAATTGACAAATTTTTTATAATATGAAATCAGTATTATTAGGCATAATAGTAAATAAGATAATTATTTAAAATAATATCTTAATAACAATGAAGAAGGTGAACATATGTCAAAACCGAAAAAACCATTAGTACCTGAAGCAAGACAGGCTCTTACTAAATTTAAATTAGAATGTGCTGCTGAAATAGGGCACTTAGAATTTTGTAAAGAAAATAATGATCATTATAAAGGTGATTTATCCGCTAAACAAAATGGTAATGAAGGTGGCCCAATTGGAGGTCAAATGGTTAAAAGAATGATTGAAATGCAAAGACAAAATTTTGAAAATAATTTATCTTAGTCTTGACCTATAAAAGGTGGTAGGATGGGTTGGTTACGAAATAAAATGCATGGTTTATAATTTACGATAAAGCAAGACTTGCATAGGACGCTGAATGCAGGGTGCAAAAGGCAACATGGCTCCCCAGGATGGAATACTAGGTAAGGAATCGCGAATAAGACACATGAGGCAAGCCGAGAGCGTTGCCTCATGTATTTATTTAATATCTGCGTTGCATTTCTCGCATTGCCCATATAACTCCAGCTTATGATCTGTTAGATGAAATTGTTTTTCTTTTGATAACTTTTGCAAAATATCCATAGGGCAATAGTCTATGGACTCAATTTTACCACAATTTTTACATATCAAATGGTGATGATGGCCTTCTTGTGTACAGATAAGTTTATATAGAGTAATTCCATTATCCGTAATCTTTAATAGCAAATTAAGAGACTCAAATATCTCCAAATTTCTATAAATCGTAGACCTATTGGTTTTTTCATATAATTGCTTTGTATGATGGTAAAGATGATCTGCTGAGAGTAAGCTAGAATTGCTATTGATTAAGGTAAGTATAATTGCTTGCCTCTGAGGAGTTATCTTATAACCATTACTTCTTAATGTTGTAACTATGTCATCATAATTCATATAAGCGCCCCCTAGGCGTCAGCCAAGCTGTCGCGAGTTATAAATTGAATACTGTAGAAAAAATTAGGAGTTTTTACTATTACCCACTAATTAGATTCAACAATATGCCTCTAAGGTAGCATTTTATCATATTTATTTTGAATTATATATATATATATTTACATGATTAAGTTGTATAGCTTTAAATAACATTGTTAAAAATATGAATCGTTGCTGTTAGAATCCGCTCACCTACGCCAACATCAAATAAAAGATTTTAGGCTACGCCAAAAATCATCTTGAACTTTAACTTTACATGTTTAACTTTACATTTTTTCAAGCTTCCTCCAAATAAACTTCCTGTAAATATTGTTCCTCCTCTTTATAAAATGGAAATTCTATTGTAAATGTTGTACCTTTATCAATTTGGCTTTCTACAAATATTTGGCCACCACAATCAGCTACTATTTTGTAGCAATTACTTAGGCCTAAACCTGTACCTGTCTTTTTTGTGGTAAAAAAGGGAGTACCAAGTTTTGTAAGATTTTCAGGACTAATACCCATTCCGTTGTCACAGATCATAACATGCATTGAATCTTTCTTACATTTTGTTTTAATCTTTAAATAAGAATTTTCTCTATCTTTCATAGCCTCAATTGCATTTTTTGCTAGATTAATGATAACGTGTTTTATATGAGCGTTATCTGCTAAGACCTCTATATCTGTTTCGCATAAATCTAATTCTAAGGAAGAATCTAAAACAAAAGAAGGGCTTTCTAAGATATATTGTATAGATTCAATTAATTCATTTAATGAGATAATATCTAAAATGATTTCTGATGGTTTAGATAAGTTTAAATAATCAGTAACTAAGCCATTCATATCATTTGCCAGGAACTGAATTTTGGAAGCGTAACCTATTTGTCGTGTATCTTCCAGATTAAGCAATAAAAGCTCACAGTATCCCTTAATAGATGCCAAATAATTTTTCGTCTCATGGACAATTCCAGAACCCATTTGTCCTATTAAGGCTAGTCGCTCTTGATTTTGTAACATTTCTTGATCCTTTTTAAATTGCGTAAGATCTATTGCAATTGAAACATAACCAATTACTTTACCATATAAGTCTGTAATATCTTTATATTGCAATAGTACAGTTTTATGCTTACCAGTTGGTGTAAGAAGGGTATATTCATTAAAATTACATTTAAACGCATCTGCTACTTTATAGTTTTCGCCGTTATACTTTAGATGAATCATGTCGTTATACTCATTGTAATGAAGTCCAACAATTGATTCTTTTTGTATATCCATACATGCTAAAAAGCAGTGATTGCAGTCTATGATTTTGTGATTTTTATCGAGAATAATGACTTGATTATTTATTGCGTTTAATATAGCATGAGTATGCATATTAAAATTTTCTAATTCCTGTTCAATCTTAGCATCCTTAATTGTACAGATTATTCCGTTTTCAAAATGTATATCTGAAGTTTTAAAGATGAGTTCTTTGCCCTTACTCGTTTGTAACTTTTTAATGTCATGGTTGATTACACTATCGACTATTTGAAATTTTACGAAGTATTCATCTCTTGTCATATTGCAGATATCTAATAAGTCACATTCAAGTAAATTTAAAGCATGTTGATTTGCATAGGTTATCACTAAATTTTTATCGTAGCTTATAATGCCTAGGGGGAGTTTGTCTAATACGTCGTTTAATTTATTCTTAGAAAAATTTAATTCTTTATAAGGGTAGATAATAAATAATACAAATACACTCCTGAGTAAAAAAAAGTAACCACCCAATCTCACGGTATATCCCAACGCCATAGTAAAACTTATAGGATTTTTCAGTGGGATATAAATTAACGCTGATAGGATAAATGAGAGGATTGCTAAAGACAAGTATTGATGGTGTGTATATTGATCATTTCTTACATTTACCTTATGTTGGCGAAACAAGGCGAAACTGTAAACAAGTACAATAACATACTCAATAATTTTAGTATAATGAGTAAGTCCACCTTCTGTGTATAATGGTGGAAATAAACTACTGAATTGGGTTATAATAATGATAAATGATGCAGTTGTAATAGAAATCAAAAGGAGTATACCCCTGCTTTTTAATTTTTGAGTGGTAGGATATGTCATAAGTATTAATACAAAGCCTTCTACAAACCTAGCATCTAACCAGTAGCGCATTGTTACGTCTGAGGGATAAAAAGATAATGGTATAGATGTGCTTACATAGAAGATGTCTAAAATAGCCACAACAAATAATCCAAATGCTAGAAAACGATGGCGGAGCAAAATATTATCAAAGTCACTTGTAATCCAGACAACGCCAAAAATACATAAAGAAATAAAGATGCGAGTTAGATCAAAGCCAATACCAATTAAAGAAGTCAAATGAGCAAATTGAGACATAAAGGAACTTGTTAAAATCAATGAGGCAAATAAAGAAAAAAACAATAACGATATAAAGCGTAAAATAAAATTAATCTTTGTTTTACTAACATTTTGCAAATGTTTATTTGTAATCATTAAGATCACCACCTTTGAAAAATCACAGAATAATATCATAATTTTACCAGTTTAAGTATTAGTTGTCTATGGTATTTGGTATATAATTTATAAAATTATAAAATAGAAAGCATGTTCTATAGAAACTAGGACTAGGTTTTAGCCAAATCTATGGTAAAAACAACACAGAGATAAAATAGTTAACAAAAAAAGATCCCCGAAGGAATCCTTAAAATTGGAATTTTAGTAGTTGTAACAAAAACATGAGCAATCTATTAATTACCGTAGAGATCATAACTCATACGACTCTCCAATTTAGCTTTCTATAATACTTCCATCAGTCCCAATGGTTGTTATACTCCAAGGAATCATCTTACCACTATTCTTCAAGGCTTGTTTTGTAGCATTTTCTATACCACCACAGCAAGGCACTTGCATTCTAAGCACAGTTACGCTTTTTATGTTATTCGTAGTGATTATTTCAGTAAGTTTTTCTGAGTAATCACCATCATCTAACTTAGGACATCCTATAATTGTAATTTTATTTTTCATAAAGTCATTGTGAAAATTCGCGTAAGCGTAAGCTGTACAGTCAGCTGCGATTAATAAATGAGCATTATCAAAATAAGGAGCATTTGGTGGTACGAGCTTAATTTGACAAGGCCATTGGCCAAGTTGTGATTGAACTTGAATATTTTCTACACTTGAACTTACGGGGCTTTCTTTATGCACAATAGTCCTAGCCTGACTTCCAGGGCAGCCCCGGGGGATAGACCCTTCTGCTTTATCTTTTTTTGCCATATTTATTTTTACCGCTTCATCATCATATGCAGCGACTTCTCTTTGTTCAATAGTAATCGCATCAGTAGGACATTGGGGTAAGCAATCGCCTAATCCGTCACAGTAAGATTCAGATATTAATTTCGCCTTACCATCTACCATTTTTAGAGCCCCCTCGTGACAAGCATCTACACAAAGTCCACAGCCATTACATTTTGCTTCATCTATAATAATAATATCTCTTTTCATCTTGATCTCCCTTTATTCGTATTTATGTTCTTATTATAATGGAAATAAATAATAAAATCAGTAACCATGGAAACAAAAGAAACAGCATTAAGCATTAAAGCTATCAGTCTTAAGCTAGAAGCTAGAAGCTAGAAGCTAGAAACTGTGCCCTACCTGAATGCTTAACGCTACCTTAAATACTTCTTCTTCAACTGATTATGTTTAGCAAGTGTCTTAGCGTAATAGGTTTTATTATCACCATAAATATCAGACAGAAAATAATAGTAGTTGTGTTTGGTGGGTTTTAGTGCTGCTTCTATTGATTTTGCACTGGGACAATTTATAGGACCGATGGGTAGTCCAGGGTTAAGATAAGTATTATAAGGAGAGTTAATTTGACTATCTTTCCTTGAGTAAATTTTCTTATGGACACCAAGTGCTATTTCCAATGTAGCACAGCTTTCTAGTTTCATATTTTTTTGCAACCTATTGTGAAATACACCAGAAATAATGGGTCTATCTTTATCATTTTTCGCTTCATACTCAATAATAGAGGCTAGCGTTAAAACTTCATGAAGAGATAGATTTTGCTCTTCGATTAAATCAGAGTATTTATTTAGTGTCTTTTCCATTTTCGCTAACATAATCCGTGCTACTTCTTGTGGAGTAATATTCTTATTCATCAAAAAATAGGTTTCAGGAAATAAGTATCCATTTAGGGGATGTGAAATTCCAGTAGCAGTCATATCCTTTGTTAAATAAATAGAACTTGAAATGATCTCATTTAAAAACTTAGGATCATCCCACGCATTTATAATTTCTTCTTGAGAATAATCAATATGATTTGATAATATCTCAGCCATTTCCACAATATTTAGTCCTTCAGGAAAGGTAACTTTGACCTGCTCAGGATATACTACATCCCCAGACTGAATTTTTAGAGAAATATTTTCTAAACTCATGGTTCGGTATAGTACATAAGTGCCAGATTTAAAATTATTCGTATGATGAAGTCTAGCGTTTAACTTAAAGGCGAGCACACTCTTTATTAATCCCTGTTCTTTTAAATCTACAGCAATATTTTCAATGGTGCTTCCAGATTTAACCTCAAATAAAGAACTTTCGACCTGCTGGTCAATAGGGGAGAGTAAAAAGAGATAGGTAAGTAGAAAGGCTGTGATTACCAAGCATAGAACACGAAAAAAATGGAGCTTATTTTTGGTTTTCATTAATCCACCTCAAAATTTATCATAAAGATAGTATGACTAAAGTAACCTATCTTTAAACACAAATATGGATAATCTTATACAGATCGATACAAGTTTCGATCTGTATAGGATTATGAATAAAGGTTTTCATTGAAGAGTACCTGAATAATTGTTTGTTACAATATAGTTCTTATTTGCGAAATATCTTTTATCTTATAAGTTGAAGAGTCCAACTCTAATTCATCACCATATCCATATTCACAACCGATAGTATAAATATTATTTTTTAAACCTGCTTGTATATCGTGAAAGCGATCTCCTACGATAACCATGTCCTTGGCGTAATTTGGAATGATTTGTTTAAGTATTTCATGCTTGGGTATTTGATTGAAAGCCGCGGAACAGACCATTTCATCAAAGAATAAATCAAGTTGGTAGTGTTCTCGAACAAGATCCCTATAGTAGGTTCCACAATTGCTTAGAAACACAAGAGAATAATTTTTATTATTCAAATACTTAAGAGTTTCAATAGTTCCACTATATAATGCACCATTTCCACTTTTTATTTCAAGAGACATCTCATCACCTATTATTTTACTGGCAATCTTGCGAATATCTTTATTTAATTCTGGCATAAACGAGTTCCACATATCTACACTATTATAGCCTAACCAATGAGATATTTCATGATGGCTCCATGTTCTAGCTGGTGCATAATTATTTGCAACGAGGTAAGTATATGCTTTGATAAAGGCAGGAGCGTATACCCGGATGCTATCATGTAAGGTGCCATCAAAGTCAAAAAATATTGTTTTAATCTTTGTAAGCATAATAACTTTATTCAAATTCCTTAAAAAGATTAACCATTTCAATAGCTGTAACTGCTGCTTCGTATCCTTTATTACCTGATTTTGTACCTGCTCTTTCGATAGCTTGTTCAATATTTTCAGTAGTAAGAATTCCAAAAATAATTGGCAAACCAGTCTCTAGAGAAACATGAGCAATCCCTTTTGTAGCTTCACCTGCGACTAAATCGTAATGAGAAGTAGAACCTCTAATTACTGCTCCTAAGCAGATTATTGCATCGTATTTATTGCTGTTTGCCATTTTTTTTGCAGCTATTGGAATTTCAAAAGCTCCTGGAACCCATGCAATTTCTATTTCTTCATCTTTAGCGCCATGTCTTTTCAGCCCGTCTATAGCTCCTGATAAGAGTTTGCCCCCGATAAACTCGTTAAATCTTCCAACGATAATTCCATATTTTTTGCCTTCTGTAATTAATTTACCTTCATATACTTTCACTTTTATTCCTCCTAATATTTTGTTATATGTCCCATTTTTTCTTGTTTTGTCATTAAATATCCTTCATTTTTTTCATTGCATGCTATCTGTATAGGAACTCTTTCTATAATTTGCATACCAAACTGTGATAGGTCGTATATTTTTTGTGGGTTATTTGTCATTAGTTTAATTTTATCAACACCTAGATTTTCTAATATTTGTGCACCCACGCGGTAATCTCTCATATCTTCTGGAAAGCCTAGAGCTAAATTTGCTTCAATAGTATCCATGCCTTGATCTTGTAAAGAATAGGCTTTTATTTTATTGACTAGGCCAATACCTCGACCTTCTTGATTTAGATATAGCAATACGCCTCTTCCTTCTTCTTCAATGTTCCTAAGGGCTTGGTCTAATTGTTCACCACAATCACATTTTAATGAATGAAATACATCGCCAGTTAAACATTCGGAGTGAACTCTTACAAGAACTGGGTCGCCACTGGAGATATCTCCTTTTACTAAAGCCACATGTTCCAGGTCTGAAAATTTTTCTCTGTAGCCTACAATTTCAAAATTACCATACTTAGTAGGCATTTGAGCGCGAGCACAGTTTTCAATGATTAGCTCTTTTTTTTTGTATTCTATTAAATCTTCAATAGTAATAATTTTAAAATCATGAACTTTTATATATTCCATTAATTCTGGAACTCTTGCCATAGTTCCATCCTCGTTCATAATTTCGCAGATAACACCTGCAGGATATAAGCCTGCTAATTCAGAAAGGTCTACAGCTGCTTCTGTGTGACCATTTCTTTCAATTACTCCACCATCTACTGCTGCCAGAGGGAAAATATGACCTGGACTAGTAAAGCCTTTTGAAGTGGTATCTGGTTTTACAAGTTTTGTTATTGTAGTTGATCTTTCATGAGCCGATATACCTGTGGTAGTTTCTGTAGCATCTATAGAAATGGTGAAACCAGTACATTTAGGATCTGTATTATTTTGAACCATTGGTGGCAGACCTAATTCATCTAATCTTTGTTTCTTTAATGGAGCACAAATAAGACCACGTGCATATTTCGCCATAAAGTTTACATTTTCAGGTGTAGCCATCTCAGCTGCCACATACAAGTCTCCTTCATTTTCTCTTCCTTCATCATCAACGATTACAATGATCTTTCCTACTTTGACATCTTCCAACGCTTCTTCGATAGTATTGAATTTGTACATATATATAACATCCTTTCAATTATAATTCTGGAGTGGTGACCAGTGACTGTAATAAGTTCTACACAAACCCATTACTTGCTAGAAAATCCATATCTATTGTTTTTTTTTCTCGGTGAAGGGTAAGTTTTTCTATATACTTTCCTAGTACATCACATTCCAAGTTTACTTCGTCTCCTACTTTTTTATGGAGTAGTATAGTTTTCTCTTTTGTGTGAGGGATGATGGATACTTTAAACGTTTTATCATCTACGTAGGCTACTGTTAAGCTTGTACCATCGATGGCTATAGATCCTCTTTCAACGATGTATTTAAGTATATTTTCATTTGTAGCGATAGTAATCCATGTAGCATTTTCTTCTTCTTTAAAAGCATTGACCACACCAATTCCATCGATATGCCCAGAAACGATGTGACCACCTAATCTATCGCTGGCCTTTAAGGCTCTTTCCAAATTTACTTTACTACCAGAAGACAAATTCTTTAAATTGCTATTTCTTATGGTTTCAGGCATTACATCTACAGAAAATTCCTTGTTACTTAGGTTGTTCACTGTAAGGCAGACACCATTTGTGCAGATGCTATCTCCTATTTTTACATCTTCTAATAGTTGGCCAGCGGCTATTGTTATTTTTGCAGACTGAACAGATTTAGTTATTTTTTTTACGATTCCTATTTCTTCGACTAATCCTGTAAACAATCTGTCACCTCCTTACATAAGCTTCTATTTTAATATCCTCACCGATTAACTCTACATTCATGTCTTCTAAGAGTAAAGCTTCTGACAGAGAATGAATTCCCTCACCACCTACAGGGCTTTTAGATGCTTTACCACCTAAAATCTTAGGTGCAATAAAGGTAATTACTTTATCTACGATTTTTTCCTGTACAGCACTAAAGTTTAACGCAGAGCCTCCTTCTAATAAAACACTATCTATTCCTAAGGCTCCTAATTTTTTCATAAGGTACTCTAGATTGACTTTGCCATTTTTTAGTGGGGTAATGATGATTTCTGCCCCTAAATTTCTAAGACGATCTAGCTTAGTAGGATCAGCTTTCTCTGTAGTGGCGATAATGGTTTTAGCTTTAGAATTCGTATCTAAAACTTTGGCGTATAAGGGTATAGCAGCTTTTGTATCTACGATAATACGGTGGGGATTGACTCCATTAGTTGCGTCTAATCTGGTGGTGAGGGAGGGGTTATCAGCAATTACTGTTCCTATGCCTACCATAATTGCCGACACTTGATGTCGTATATTGTGGACTGCTTTTCTAGCTAATTCTCCAGTAATCCATTTTGATTCACCAGAAGATGTTGCAATTTTGCCATCTAGTGACATAGCTGTTTTCATGATACAAAAGGGGAGTTTTGTTGTAATAAACTTAACAAATATTTCGTTGAGCTTTTCTACATCAGATCTAAGAATTCCTGTAATTACCTCAATACCATGGTCTTGAAGTAGCTGTATACCTCTACCAGATACGAGAGGATTGGGATCAGACATGCCGATAACTACCTTGGAAATCTTCTTTGCTATAATTGCTTCAGCACATGGGGGAGTCTTACCATGATGAGAGCAAGGTTCTAAAGTGACATACATGGTGGCACCTGTTACATCTTCTGTTGCATGATTAAATGCATCAATTTCAGCATGAGGCCCTCCTAAGTAGTGATGATATCCCTGAGCAATAATTCGACCATTTTTAACGATCACGGCGCCAACTAAAGGATTGGGATTTGTATAACCTATGCCTTTCTTAGATAGTTCAATTGCAAGACTCATGTAGTTTGTATCCATATTTAAACTCACCTCAATCATATTAAAAATATTGTAATTCAAATACTACCAGAATAATATTATTACCATAATAAGATTTATTAACTAAAATCCTAACAGATAACAAAAAAAGCTCTGGAATAATTTCCAGAGCGTAAAAATCGATGAGTAAATAAACAAATAGTTAATTAATTTACGATATACTTCTTCCATCCAGACTTTACTGTCGGTCTTGGAATTTCACCAAGTCAACCCAAATAGGCTCGCGGACTATAACCGCCGGTCGGGAATTACACCCTACCCTGAAGTAATTATTAAGTTGTTTAAAATATAACATAAAGCCAAAAATCTGTCAAGGAAAGTTGGAAAGTTGGAATATTACTACAGCATTAAGTAGATAGAATAAAGGTTCCAACTTAAGAACTTAGACTTAACTACTAATACTTTGCCATATTGAGCGAAGTCCAATAGAAGTTCCAACTTTCCAACTAAAGAAACTAAATAATTTTACTTAAAAGTATCTTATGATCAACTAATGCCATTTCCATAATCCTTGCGGCTATGGTCTTTCTTTCTCCAAATATATTTTCAATAAATACATGATCACCTTGAGGGATTACCTTGTCAACAGCCTCTAACACTAAAGTTCTTTCTCCATTTTCATCTACTAAGTATACATTAGCTTCACACATTTTTATTACCTCCAATTAAATTTTTGATTATTGTTATTGAATCATCAATATAGTGGGGAAGAGGTTTATTAACCGTCCCTGCTATGTGTATATTGCATTTGTTTATTGGAATCAGTACTTTGGCAGCATTGCTTCTCGAAATTGCAGTTGCCATAGTTTCAGTCAATTCTCCTGTTAACGAATCTGCTACCATAATGGCAATGCTCCCCATAATAATATCAACACTTTTAACATTTACCACAATTGCATTTTCTCCCGTTGCACCTTCATTGGCACCTGCTTTAAGCATAGAGGCTGTAGCCAGTGAGTTAGTACCAAGTGCAATAATACTTATATTTTCGCCAAAGGCCAAACGAATTTTATCAATAGTGGCTCGACCAATTCCGCCGCCTTGACCATCTATAACCGCAATTTTCATAATATTCCCCCAGTATCTGTGCAAAATTTATTGTAATATTATATTGTTATTATCTCTTACTGCAAATAGGGCAGCTTTGCAAACTAAGTGGTTTCTCTAACCCACAATCATCCAATAATTTTTCATCGTTTAATAGTTCAATAGTTGGACCATCAGCCAAGATTTGACCATTACCAAGGACGATAGTCCGATCACACACATCTAAAACCATATCCAGATCATGGGTGGTAATTATTTTTGTATGTTTAAAGTCTTTGAGTAAATTTATTAATCGTCGCCTTGACTTAGGATCTAAAGCAGCAGAAGGTTCATCCATTAATAAGATATCTGGTTCCATGGATAATACAGCAGCGATAGAAACAGAACGTTTTTCTCCACCAGAAAGTTTGTAAGGTGGTCGATCTTTTAAATGGGAGACACCAACTATTTCAAGTGCTTGGTCTACTCTTTTTTTTACTTCAGATTCTGATAATTTATAGTTTCTAGGACCAAAGGCAACATCGTCATAAACAGTTGAGTTAAATAATTGGTCATCTGCGTTTTGAAAGGTAAACCCTATCTTTTGTCTGACTAATGACAAAGTTTGTTTTGTGACAGGAACATCTCCAATAATGATGTCTCCACTACTCGGAAATAAAATACCAACTAAGGACAAAAGGAGAGTTGATTTACCAGCGCCATTTGCGCCTACAATTGCAACTGATTCTCCATGATGAATTTCAAAGCTAATACCATTTAAGGCTTCTTTTCCATCAGGGTAAGTATAAGTAATATGTTCAAGTATGATTTTATGATGACTCATTGGCTACACTCCTGTCATTATGGCACCTAGTAAAAGAGGAATATTGTAAAATCTGGAAAAAGCTAAAAATCCGATCCAAATAATCAAGTAGGAATAATCTTTTACTTGAAGTTTCATTTGATTTTCATAAAACTCACCGTTAAAACCTCTTAGTACCATGCCATTGTATATTCGTTGAGCTCTATCGTAGGTACGTATCAATAACTGACCTAGCAAGGGACCCCAAGATTTATGATGAACCCCTTTTTGTTGTGGTGCTCTAAGAGAATAAGCAGTCCATATACGACCACTTTCTTCTAATAATACAGAGATATATCGATAAGTGAGTAAAAACTGCATGACGAATATTTTAGGTACAAATAAGCGACCCATAGCTACAGCTAGTTTATCAATTCCTGTTGTAGAAATTAGTAATAAGGCGCATAGTACAGTAAGGAAGCACTTTATTATCAAGCTAGCATAAGAAACCCATCCGCCAGAAATACTCACGTTTAAAATAATTATGATTGTTTCTTTGTCGAGTATAGGGTTAAAGGCACCCAATCCTAATACTACAGGTAATACAATCAAAGACCGTTTTAATATGGGAAAGAAAGGAATATCCCCAAGATTAAATACAAGTATGGGATAGAGAATCAGAGGAATTAACCCCATGATTTCATACTTCCCATAGGAAACGGTAATGATAATATACACAAGACTAACGATTAATTTAACAAGTGGATGTAGTTTGTGAATAAAACTATCCTGTTGTGATAATTCATCTAAATACCTGATTTTATATATAGAATCTGTGATGGTCGCCATTTTATCAGTCCTAATCGTTTATTGGTTATCTCGCAAATGCTTCTTTTTCTTTTTATATACATTTGTCAGTATACCTATAGATATTGCCAATAGTAAGGTAAGTATACCTCCAACTAGTCCCGAGAGGGACGTACCAGGGTTTATTGGCGTGTTTGTTGTAACTTCCTCAACCTCATTTGATTTTAAAGAATAATCAGGTAAGAAAGCAATCTTTTCTTGTATATTTCCTAAAGTTTCATGTAATTGATCAGAGGATTCTAGATCAGCGCTACCAGTAACATTCGTAATTGCCCATTCAAGACCATCTGGATTGGAAGATGCAAACCAAGATAATACACCACCAATTAACACCGTAGCACAAAGTAATACAGTAAGTACCTTTTTATAGGAGACTTTTGATGACGTCTTAGCTTGTATAGGATCTAATATTTCTGGACGAGCATTCCATACAAAGGTTACAACCGCTGCCGTTAATAGTCCTTCTACGATACCGATGGCTAGGTGAATTGGTTGCATTAGCAGAACAAATGTATTAAAAGGCAACTCTGTTTTGCCAGAGAAAACTGTCTGCAAAACTACACTAAAGGCACCAAACTGTAGCCCAATGACTGATGCCAAAAATGAACCTAGAAATATCCTGCCCTTGGTCATTCTCTTTTTAACAATGTTTTTATAAATAAGTGGATAGGCTAAAAAGCAACTATAAAATCCCATATTAAAAATATTACTTCCTAAAGCCAATAAACCACCGTCAGCGAAAAATAATGCTTGTATGGCGAGAATAGATGCCATAGTTAAAAATCCAGCATAAGGTCCTAATAAAATAGCTAAGAGTATACCGCCTCCGATATGTCCGCTGGAACCAGTTCCAGGTATTGTGAAATTTATCATTTGAGAGGCAAATACAAAAGCCCCCATAACCCCCATAAGTGGAATCTTTTTTTCATCTAAATCTATTTGAATCTTTTTAATTGAATAAGAACCAACTCCAGTAGAAGCAGCCCACATAACGCCTCCTACGATTGGTGAAAGTAAAGCATCAGCCATATGCATGATGAACATCTCCTTTTTGTTTTAGAATGATAAAAATAATTATACCCATTAAAATAGCTCACAAAAGGGCGTACTTAATACACCAGTCCCTTCATGAGCCTGTAATCTATTTTTAAAATAATCAATAAAAACAAAGAGAGTTAACCTTCATGGTTAAATTCATATACTTAATATATCATGATAGTTACTTTTTAGTCAATCCCAGATGAGACTAATTCTACAATAAACTCTTAATTTTTCACTAGAATGTTTAACTCTATGATAAAATAATAAAATATAATGTATTATACGGGTGGTTGATAGAAAATGAACCAATTATCAGAAGAAAAAGAATGGATATTTGCATTAGATATAGGCACGAGAAATGTAGTAGGTGTTTTGGGATATGAAGAGGGAGAAAAACTACATATTGCACACACAGCAATAATTGAACATAAAACGAGAGCTATGTTAGATGGTCAAATCCATGATATAGGCAAAGTGACTGAGGTCATAAAGCAAGTAAAGGTAGAATTGGAAAATACAAGTAAATTAGAGCTTCGAGATGTAGCTATTGCTGCGGCTGGAAGAGTTTTAAAAACTAAAGTAGCAGAAGCTGTGATCGAATTTACAGAAGACAAAAAAATTGTCAAGTCTCTTATCCAAACTTTGGATATGCAGGGAGTAGAAAGTGCGAAGCAAATGTTATACGATGAAGTTAGAAGCTCGTTGGATTATTACTGTGTGGCGTACACTCCTATAAAGTATTATTTAGATGGTTATCAAATAGAAAATCTACAAGGACACAAGGGCAAACAGATGAAAGCTACAATTATTGCAACATTTCTACCTAGACAGGTTATTGAAAGTCTCTACAGTGCAGTTGAAGGTGCTGGTCTTAGTGTAGCTCATTTGACTTTAGAACCAATTTCCGCTATCGCAATTTCAATACCTAAAGAGATTAGAATGCTAAATTTAGCATTGGTAGATATAGGCGCCGGCACCTCGGACATTGCCATAACCAAAGAAGGCAGTATAACAGCCTATGGAATGCTGCCTTTTGCAGGAGATAAATTTAGTGAAAGATTGGTGGATGAATATCTGATCAATTTTGAAACTGCAGAAAAGATTAAAAAGAATGTAGAACAAGAAGAAGAGGTTAACTTTGTAGATATTCTAGGGTTGAAACAATGTGTCAGCTTCAAAGCGATATTAGGCAATTTAGAGAGTGTACTCCATAAGTTGACTGACGATATTGCCAATAGAATACTAGAGCTCAACGGAGATCAGCCCCCTAGAGCAGTTTTTTGTGTGGGTGGAGGTAGTCAATTTCCAGAGTTAACAAAGAAATTGTCAGAGAAATTAAATATTTCACAAGAAAGAGTAATCGTGAAAGACGTTTCTAGTACTTCTGCTGATCTTGTAAGCTACGAATTAGAGCTAAAAGGACCTGAATATATAACCCCTATAGGGATATGTTTAACAGCATGGAACAATAGAAAAAGTAGTTTTATAGATGTTAAAATTAATGAAAATAAAATAAAGTTGTTAAATACAAAAACATTAACTGTAATGGACGCAGCGATAAAAGGAAATTACAATTCAGATAATTTCATGCAAAAGAATGGAAGAGATTTAGAATTTACGTTTAATAATGAAGCAATGAAAATTCATGGGCAATTAGGTATTCCAGCAGAGATCTTTATTAATAACAAGATAGGAAATTTGATGTCGGAAATAAGAAATGAAGATAATATTGTTTTATCTAGTGCCCATGTAGGCAAAGACGCAGCTAAAACAGTTGGGGAGCTAATTGACGAGTATACCATAAAGAAAGTTAATTTTGGAGGGAAACCAATAAGTATTAAACGGTTAATTATGGTCAATGGAGTACCAGCTGTAGAGAGTTATTGTATAAAATCTAAGGATTTTATTACTACACAATCCATTGAAATATTAGAAGAACTATTAAACTATTTACAAGTAAATCATCATGATTTTGATTTCTACATTAATGGAACTATGGTTGAACTTAATACACAAGTCCAGGATGGAGATAGTATTGAGTTAAAGATCAAAAGCATTGATGAGAAAAAGATGGAAATTCCAAAAAAACTTGATTTAGAGGAAGACTTTATCGTTTTTGTAAATGGTAAACCCATAAAGTTATTGGGAAAAGATTCATACCTTTTTTTGCATATATTGACTTACATTGATTTTAATGTTAATCAGGGCAAAGGAGATATTATTTTAAAACTCAATGGAAGTAAGGCAGGTTATACAGATAGTCTAAAACCACAAGATGAAATTGAAATTTATTGGGGAAATAGTGTCAAGTGATTGTGTCACCTATAGCCAAGATGGAATGTGTTTAAATTCTTAAATAATTTTGCATCTGCATTTTAGGTTATGATTAAGAATAAGAGATCGCCCTTTTAAAAGCGATCTCTTTCATTTTAATAATTAACTGCACATCTTTCAAAATGTGCTCTTGGATGATCACAAACTACACATACATTAGGAGCTTCTTTACCTATGTGAAAATGACCACAATTTCTACATTTCCATATAGTCATTTCTTCTCCATCAATGAAAACTGTTTTTGATTCTACTTTGTCTAAAAGTTTTTTGTATCTTGCTTCATGGTCTTTTTCAATTTTAGCAACGCCTTCGAATTTCTCGGCTATTTCATCAAAACCTTCTTCACGAGCAGTTTCAGCAAAACCTTTGTACATTTCTGTCCATTCGTAATTTTCGCCTTCTGCTGCATGCATTAGATTTTCGGCAGTTGTACCAATTCCTTTTAAGTATTTAAACCATATTTTTGCATGTTGACTTTCATTTTTTGAAGTTTCTTCGAAAATTTCTTTAATTTGCTCAAAACCTTCTTTTTTTGCTACACTAGCAAAATAACTGTATTTGTTTGTCGCTTGTGATTCACCAGAAAACGCATCCATCAAATTTTGTTCAGTTTTTGTACCTTTTAAATCTTTCATTATAAATCCTCCTTTTATTTTGTTAAATGTTATCATTGTTCATTCTAAAAGTGATTAATCATTTAAGTTTATTAAAATTAATCTCAACTAGAACGAGATTAAGCTATCTAAACATGGTAGATAGAAAAAATCTATCTTTATGAAGAACACTTTTTACAGATTCCTTTAAAGTAAATGCTTTTTTCATTTATGGTGAACCCATGTAAATCACCTGTTAGGAAATCATCTACATTTAGATCAAAATCATATATGTTTCCACAACTTTCACATTTAAAATGACCATGAGTATGAATAGCTGCATCATATCTACTTTCATTATTTTCAATAGATATTGACTTAATAAGTTCATGATCTAAGAATAACTTTAGTGTATTATATACAGTAGTTTTAGATAAAGTAGGCATTTCTTCTACAAGTGCTAAGTAAATCTCGTCAACAGTTGGATGGGTATGATTGTTAATGAGATATTCTAAAATCTTAATGCGTGGATAAGAGGGTTTTATATTCTTAGTACTTAAGGATTCCAATAAACCAACTGAATTAATCATCTTCCCTCACCTCTATTTGTTATAATTACATTTTTGTAATGGTTACAAATAAACAATAATACGAAACAATCAAATTGTCAAGGGCAAAACGTAAAACATTTTTATTCAAAAGATAATGATATTTCTGTATGTATTGAGTGAAATGAGACAAAGCCAGTACGTCCATTCATCAATTATAAGCCCAGTCGCACCGCTATTAAAAGGCAATGAACGACTAGGCTAAAGTTGCTAATTTCAAAAGCATAATACTTATAACTTAAATAATGCAAGTACTACAGCGTCAGCACACGCTTTACATTCTGAATTTTGCATTTTGCATTTGCATTTGCATTTGCATTTTGCATTTTACATTTTACATTTGCATTTTGCATTTTGCATTTTGCATTTGCATTTGCATTTTACATTTTACATTCTGCATTCTACATTTTGCATTCTAATTTTTCCCTACTTCTTTCCACACATCTCATCCAATTTACCTAACGCATCTAACTCTTGTAGTTCAGAGCAACCTCCGATAAAGTTACCATCGATAAAAACGTATGGGATCGTATTTTGACCAGTTTTCATATATAATTCCTTCTTTTTATTACCATTAACATCAAAATTAGAATAAGGTATACCCTTGCTTTCTAATAACTGTATTGCTCTTGTACAAAAAGAACAATAAGTTGAAGTATAAATATCTACTTTTGCCACGTTAAAACCTCCAAATGAAATTTTTTTTATATTAAAGCAAAGAAGTTACACTAGCTTGCTAGAGTACAAATTTGCCTATCATACTTGAATAAGCGTCAGTGACGCTATTCTTGTACATATATACTATATATTCTCATATTTTAAATATGTTAAACAAGAATTATTTGTAAAATACCACTTAGTTTGGGAATGTACACGAATGATTAAACCCACTATAAGAATCTTATGGATTCCTGTAGTAGGTCTATTTAATAGATGGTCAGATTACATTCTCAAGGTAAATGCCAAAAGCTAAAAGCTATTTACTTACGTATTGTTTTTAGTGCAGTGCTCCATGAAATTACTTGATCAAACATAACAGTTACTGATTCTTCATGTCGAGGATCTGGTTTAAATTGGCTCATATCTACAAAATCAGTAAAAAGTGAAAGTATAACTTGAGCACGTACATCAGCCATTTGAAGTTCGCCTGCGATAAGTCTCAGATGCTCAACAGCTCTAACTCCACCTGCACTACCATAGCCTACGAATCCAGCTGCTTTATTATTCCATTCAACAGAAATATAGTCAATTGCATTTTTTAAAGCTCCTGAAGTCGAGTGATTATATTCAGGTGTTACAAAGATAAATCCATCAAAACTTGCAATTTTAGCTGACCATACTTTGGTGTGGTCTTTTGTATATTGAACCATCATAGCAGGATAAGGTTCATCCAATAAAGGCAAATTAAAGTCTACAAGATCTACTAATTCAAACTCTGCATCATTTCTTTTCTTTGAAAGTTCAAACACCCATTTAGCTACAGCCTCTCCATTTCTACCAGGTCTAGTACTTCCAATAATAATTCCTATTTTTGTCATTCTAATAACCTCCTATATCTACTTTCAACTTATCTAGTATTTTTAAATTGTTTAATATTATTACCCATAATTGGAGGTGGAAAACAAATTAACAAATAAATAAGTATAAATAATTTCCCTTGAAAAGCCCAAAATGAGTAAAGATAAATATGTTAAAGTTAAATGAATAATAAGTCTATAACAAGTTTAAACTACTTTACGTAAGAATAAAACAAAAAAGGAGATTGAAAAATGAAGAACACTAATAATAATAACAACAATTACACAAACGATGTAAACAACACAAACAACAACGAGGCGAATAACACAAACAATAACAACGCGAATAATAAAAACAATAACAATAACAATAACAATAACAACACAAACAATGTAAATAACACAAACAACAACCAAGCGAATAATAAAAACAATAACAACGTAAACAACAACAGAAGTAATTAACAAAGAAAACACAATAACAAATAAGTAAAAAGCTAACAAAAGAATTTTTATTCTTTTGTTAGCCTTTTTTGATTATTATGATAGTAAACTTCAACTAACTTGTAGAAGCTAAACTACTATTTATTTGAAACAGTATAAAATATTCTAGTAATGAGAAAATAAAAACAGTATTCTATTGTTACTTGACTTAAATTAGTGCGACGTTTATAGTTACTATGTTACAATAAAAAATTCTTAACTTGATGGGGGTGGTTCTATGGACAGTTATCCGGGAGATAGGCAAACAAACAGAAGATTTCATAGAACAATTATTTTAAAATTCCAAAATAGATAAGGATGTGTTTATTATGATACAAATATTTAACACAGTAGAGGAAAATGGTGTTATTAATTTAAAACAGTTAAATCAAATTACAGATGGAGCTTGGGTTAATTTAATAAATCCATCAACGGATGAAATAGAAAATGTAGCAAATACATTAAAAATACCAATGGACTTTATTCGTGATGCTCTTGATGAAGAAGAACGAGCCAGAATAGAAACGGAAGATGGCTTCACACTAATCATTATTGATATTCCAATTATTAGTGAAGAGGAACATTCAGGTTTATTTTATACAATACCCATGGCAATTATTATTGGAGAGTCAAATATAATTACAGTATGTTTAAAAGACAATAATATTATTAGCGATTTTACACGTTCAAAAGTGAAAGCTTTTTATACGTATAAAAAAACTAGATTTTTATTTCAAATCTTACACAAAAATGCAACCTATTATCTTTATTACTTAAGACTTATTGATAAAAAAAGTAGTAAGGTAGAGAAAGAACTCCATAGATCGATGAAAAACAAAGAGCTAATACAACTTTTAGACTTGGAGAAGAGTTTAGTGTATTTTAGTACATCTTTAAGGAGTAATGAAGGTATTTTAGAAAAAATGTTAAGAATAAAACCCTTGAAGATGTACCCAGAAGATGAAGAACTCTTAGAAGATGTAATAATTGAGAATAAACAAGCCATTGAAATGGCCAACATCTATAGCGGTATTTTAAGTGGAACTATGGATGCGTTTGCTTCAATTATTTCTAATAATTTGAATATAGTAATGAAATTCTTAGCGTGTATAACGATTGTTCTATCTGTACCAACAATGGTAGCCAGTTTTTTTGGAATGAATGTAGTAGTTCCAATGGGTAATAATCCCAATGCATTTTTAATAATTTTCATCATGACATTTATTTCTTCAGCGATATTAGGATTAATCATGTTTAAGAAAAACTTATTTTAGGCAAATAATATATGGGATATATAACATGAGCGGATAGTTGATAGTAAAACTATCCGTTTTTTTATTGTAAAATTAGAATATTTCTTTCGGAATACTAGTTTTACAATTTTATTTTTTGCGTATTAGCAATAAATTAGGGTTCATCTGCATACTATTATATAGTGTAAGGACGATTCACGAATCGCCCTTGTTTGCCCGTGTTAAAATCGCCCACCTGTTTTGAAATATGGTTAATTAAATGAAAAAATATATCGTACATCAGTAAACTGTTTTTCCATAATTTCAAATATGCATTCGTCTTGGCTGCATTGAAAATTGTTTTTTTCATAGAATTCTCTTGCTCTCAAGTTTTCTTTCAATACCCACAAATAAATATTTGAGTAACACGATTCCTTCATATCCAACAAAGCAAATTCAAATAATTTCTGACCATATCCTTTTCCTAAATATTCAGGAAGGAGATAAATTGAAACAACTTCCCCCCAATTGGGAAGTTGATCATCTCTCGAATTTCCATAAGTGATACAACCAACAGGCAGTTTATCTTCAAATATAATCTGTACAGTCAAAATATTATTCGTTATCCAATAGTGAAAAACAGATATCCAAAAGTCATTTTTTAGTTCATCTAAATATTGTTGAGGTATGATTCTTCTATATGCAGATTTCCAGCTTAATGCATGAATGTTGCTAATATCTTTTATATCTTTTATAGTTGCTTTTCTTATACAACTCATACTATTTACTCCTTTACTAGCTGCTCTACTGAAAAATTAATTATCCGATACTAATCTATTATACGATGCTAATCTAGTATACGATACTAAATCAGAAAAATTATCTAAAACCCTTGGTCATGTGAATCTTGGCGATATATTTAAAGTGGAACCTGATAGGGAACGATGCTCCCACCGTTCCGCTTTCAAAAACTATATTTTTAACTATTTTTTGATCTATTCAAAATAATTACTAATAACAATAATTCCATGAATATGATTTGGTATAAGACAAAATTGCACCATCATTACATTAGGTTCGCAAATACCTTACTCGCTTCAGATCTTACATCATCTTCTAATACTACACATCCCACTAAATCATCATCCTTAGTCCCATTGATTAATTTTACCAATCCATTATCTAACATATATCCCTGCTCAGCTTGTTTATAATCCCCACAAAAACATACACAAGAACGTTCCCCAACTCTACTGCCAACTAACTTTATCTCTTTAACAGTTAAATCCTCAGCCTCATCAACTACCATGTAAGAATTCATAATACTCATTCCCTTCATATAAAAAGGAATCTCGAAGATCATTTTCTTATCTTCTTTTAATTTCTCTATCTTTTCCATGCTACCTAACATATTACTAGAGATAGCTTTGAAAAAATCTCCTATCTTTTCTTCTTTACCACCCTTAATAAACCCTATTTCTTTTCCACTTCCTATAGGATTTCTAATACACATTATTTGACTTATTTCTTCTCTATCTAACTTCTCTTCAGCCGCTCTAATTCCTATCAAAGTTTTTCCACTACCAAACGTACCAGCCAATATTTTAATCGGTATCTCATCGTTAAATGCCAAATCAATAGCACAGGCTTGTAAATCATTCTTAGGAGTGACAATCCTTTTAGGAACATCTCTAATATTTACAAATCCATTCTTTATATTATCCCATCTCTCTATTCTTCCTATCCTCTTATAATTCCCATTCTTATACTCACTATTTTTATCGTATATGATTAGATACTCATTAGATTTTAAGCCAAATACATTAGCACTAGGGCGTCTTTTATGTAAGATATATAGGTTTTGAGCTTCGTTATCCTTTTCATCTATGTATATTCTTCTAACTCCAGTGTATAATTCACTCTCATATACATCAATAACTTTTAATCCACTCTTCTCTGCCTTATAAAGACAAACAAAATCTCCACTTACTAAAGTCGCTCCTATATGTCTTGCATACTCCATAATTTTATCATCATTAATTATACTTTTATCAATAATACATCTATCACTATCTAAATCTATAAATATCTTATATTTATAATATCTTAAAGCTCTAACAGCTCCTCTAGCTTTAGCACCAACTTCACCATCAAACATCTTTAATTTATCAAGCTCTCTTAGTACTACACTTATAACTATTACTTCTCCATTCTCACTTAAATTATTAATCACATCAGGACACTGCATCAACACATTAGTATCTAGAACATATTTCATCATAATTACACCCCTAGTCTATTTTTAATAACCATTTATTCATCTACCTAAAATTTGTTTCTATACACCCAACTTTACGTATTTAGTATAAAAATCACTAGCACTTAATAATTGACGTTATTAGAAATATTGAAAATGGTGATATTGTTGTGGAAAAATAATACCACCCCCCTCAATAGTAGTCTATGTAGAGTTATAAGAGATTATTATCTACGTTTAAACAATGATATAATACAACTAATAATCTATATCGTAATAGTTGAATATCGTGTAACACAAATTGTTAGATTCTAAACCATGATGGGAGATAATACAATGGAAATAAAAGATGCAGTGGGAGCTAAACTTAAAATTCGTATTAAAGCATTATTTTGGGAATGGGTTTTTATTTGTACGTATTTAATTGCCTTATTATCTCTTACCCTTTTGTTCTATTATTTTGTGGTAGGTTCAATTCCTGTTTTTTCAGAAACTCAATCTCAGTGGATAGCATTTTTGACAAGTACTTTACCTATAATAGGTATCTTTACATTTTGGGAGTGTAAAACACCTTATGCTTCTCTTGGAAAAAGAAAGACAGGTTTGATGGTAAGGTATCGACAGAATCCAATAAAAGGAAGTGCTATTAGAAATATTTTGAAGTTCTTGCCGTGGCAACTGGGGCATATGAGTACAATTAGAGGAATATACTATGGGTATGAATCCGCATTAACTTTGGTTCTATATGGACTAGCTATGTCATTGCCATTGGTTTATATTTTGATGGTAGCGATTAGGAAGGATCATAGGCATTTACCTGATATTATGGCTGGAAGTATTGTTGTTATAGCAAATGATTAACATATGAAACTTTAAATAATCAAGTATTAATAATAGCAGCTAAACGTATAAAGTTTTAAGATTACTATCTTTTTAAGTTTTATTATCAAAAATTTAAACATAGTATAAATTAGTGAATATGTTTAAATAATTTTTTTGATGAAAGGCGTAGAATGAAAGATATTAATATAAAAAAGCTCTTTAAAAGTAAAGTTACAAAGAATATTATTATTTTAGTACTAATATATTTATTTATTTCATTATACTTTGTTAATCACTTTTTTTTTAATACGGTAATAAACGGAGTGGATGTCTCATTAAAAGCACATGCTGATATAGACGATATAATTAGAGATTGTATTAATGATTATGAATTACAGTTAATAGAAAGGAAGGGAGAATTAGAAAAAATAATAGGGACAGATATAGAAATGCAATACAACGAAAAAAATAGTACTTCTAAAATTTATCATTTGCAAAATTCATTTGAATGGATAAGTTCTTTATTAAAGGATCAAAAATATTATGTAAATGATTTGTTTGTTTATAATAAAGAAAATTTCAAAAATAAAATAAATGGATTAAACTGTTTAAATAAAGAAATTATAGAACCACAAAATGTAAGCTTTAAGTATTCAAATGATTCATATGAAATTATTAAAGAAGTATATGGAAATAAGATAAATAAAGAAAAATTAATTGAAGCTATAAAAATTGCTATATCAAAAGGAGAAACAAAATTAGATTTAAATGAAAATCTTTGTTACCAAGATCCAACGTACACTTCAAGTACTGATAAAACTATTGAAACTAAGAATTTACTAAATAAATATGTAAAAGCAAAAATTACATATTTATTTGGCAGTAAAAATGAAATAGTAGATAAAAATATAATAAATGAATGGTCTAGCGTTGATGAAAATTTAGAAGTAATAATAAATGAAATCGCGGTTATGGACTATGTGCGAGTATTGAGTAGAAAATACGATACAGTTGGTGTAACAAGAAATTTTAAAACATCTGCAGGTAAAATAGTAGAAGTGAAGGATGGACTCTATGGATGGAAAATTAATGTTTATGCTGAAACAAAAGCATTATTAGAAAATATAAAACTTGGTGAAATAATTGAAAAAGAACCTGTATATAGTCAAAAGGCTTTCTCTAGAAATGAAGATGAAATAGGGAATACTTATGTAGAAATTAATATAACAAGACAGTATATATGGTTTTATAAAGATGGAAGGCTTATAACTCAAGGTGCTATAGTAACAGGGAACCCAAATAAAGGGTATTCTACTAAAGTTGGAACTTATATGCTTAATTATAAGCAAAAATGGGCAACTTTAAGAGGACCAGATTATGAAGCTGGAGTAGTATACTGGATGCCTTTTTATGGAAATATAGGGATACATGATGCTAGATGGAGAACTTCTTTTGGAGGAGATATATATAAGAGAAATGGAAGCCATGGATGCGTAAATGTCCCAGTATATATAGCTAAAACAATTTTTGAAAATATAGAAGATGGAACTCCTATTATTTGTTATAAAGAATAGAAATGTGTATTACTCAAGGTAGGTCACAAAGGGCTAGAAAATTAGGGGACAGTTGTTCATATAATTAATTGATTGTTCTCAAATGTATTAATTAATTTCCTTCATGTGTTTGTTCGTTTTTGTTCAAGATTCTTTAAAATCTTATGTAGATGTTTAAAGTCTTGAAAAATGTCCCTATTGTTAGTTAGATCAGTCGCAGATACTGGTTGGTAACACCTGGTGGCTCTGCTCAGCAGCTATGATTTTTGGAAACTAAAAAATAACCTGCAACCACTGTATATCAAACGTTGCAGGTTATCTAGTTATCGCGAAGTAATGAGCCAAGTGGCTGCTTGTAGACATTTGGCGACTACCGCGTAACCGCGAGAAACTCGCAAAGCGTGTTTCTTGTGGTTCGATCATAAAGCTATTGTAAAACAATCATTTTTCCCTGGATTTTAAAGCTTTGTTGAGTACTGCTCAAGATTCCAGATTTCAGTAGCTACATCCTGGTAGAATTCCGGTTCGTGAGATATTAGTAGTATCCCGCCTTTATATTCCTTTAAAGATCTTTTTAATTCACCTTTTGCATCTACATCCAGATGGTTTGTAGGCTCATCTAGAAGCAATATATTAGTCTTTCTATTTAATATCTTACAAAGTCTTACCTTGGCTTGCTCTCCACCACTTAAAACCATTATCTTGGATTCAATATGGTTAGTAGTTAGTCCGCATTTAGCTAGTGTTGCCCTTACTTCATACTGAGTCCAACTGGGAAATTCCTGCCATATCTCCTCTATACAGAATCTATCATTCCTTCCCTTTATCTCCTGCTCGAAGTATCCAATCTCCAAAGTATCTCCCAATTCTACTTTACCTTCATAAGGCTTTATTTGCCCTAATATGGATTTCATAAAAGTAGTCTTACCAATTCCATTTGCTCCTACTATGGCGATTCTTTGACCTCTTTCCATTCTAAGATTTAATGGTTTAGATAGTGGAGAATCATATCCTATGACTAGATCCTTGGTTTCAAATATAAGCTTTCCTGCAGTTCTTGCTGCTTTGAATTTAAACTCCGGCTTTGGTTTCTCCCTTGCCAGCTCTATAATATCCATCTTATTCAACTTCTTCTGTCTGGACATAGCCATATTTCTTGTTGCAACCCTAGCTTTATTTCTAGCAACGAAATCCTCAAGCTCTGCAATCTCCTGTTGTTGTCTTTTATATGCTGATTCAAGCTGAGATTTTTTAGCCTCATAAACTCTCTCAAAATCGTTATAATTTCCTACATAACGGGTTACTTCTTTATCCTCTACATGATATATAAGGTTTACTACGCTATTTAAGAATGAAATGTCATGGGATATAAGTAAAAAGGCATTTTCATATTCCTGAAGATATCTCTTAAGCCATACTATATGTTGTTCATCTAAATAGTTGGTAGGCTCATCCAGCATAAGGATATCCGGCTTTTCTAAAAGTAACTTTGCTAAAAGGACTTTGGTTCTCTGACCACCACTTAAGTCGTCTACATCCCTTTCTAATCCTATCTCATCCAGTCCAAGTCCTCTGGCTGTTTCTCCTACCTTTGAGTCAACGATATAGAAGTCATTATGGTCTAGGATATCCTGAATGGTTCCTACCTCTTCCATTATAGCAGCTAATTCATTCTCAGATACCTCACCCATCTTCATATATAAATCCTGCATTTCTTGCTCCATATCGAATAGATACTTAAAAGCACCCCTAAGGGCATCTCTGATGCTCATGCCCTTTTCAAGAACCGCATGCTGGTCTAAGTATCCTACTCTAACTCTCTTTGCCCATTCTATCTGACCTTCATCAGGCTCAAGCTTACCTGTTATTATGTTCATAAAGGAGGATTTACCTTCGCCATTTGCTCCTATTAAACCTACGTGCTCCCCTTTTAAAAGTCTGAAGGATACATCTTTTAAAATCTCTCTGCCACCATAGTCGTGATTCAAGTTATTTACCGTTAATATACTCATTTAATCACCTCTTATTTGTTTAAAATTCATAATGCATAATGCACTATTTTGCTTTTATATCGTACCTGTTCTAAGGTTAATTATCAATAGTTAAGTATAAAATATCAGCTTACGATATACGTAATAAATAACTTTCCTAAAAAGTTCCTTCTCCTCTTGCAGTGATTAAAGGTCTTTCCAATATTGAAATGCTTCATCTAATTGTTTGAAAATAAAATCAAAATCATGAAAGAGATAAATTATTGTGGGTATAATACTTCCGAAGCAAATAAAAATTAGGAGGTTGGCAACAGTGGTTCATATCTTAAATACAATTGTATCCAATAGATTAGCTGAAGAGACATCTCCATATCTACTTCAGCATGCAAATAATCCAGTTAACTGGTTTCCTTGGGGAGAAGAAGCTTTTCAAAAGGCAAAAGAAGAAGATAAGCCAATTTTTTTAAGTATAGGATATAGTACTTGCCATTGGTGTCATGTTATGGAACGAGAGTGCTTTGAAAATAAAGAAGTTGCTGAATTAATGAACAACGCATTTATTAATATTAAGGTAGATCGAGAAGAAAGACCTGATGTCGATAGTGTATATATGGATATATGCCAGGCATTAACAGGAAGTGGTGGGTGGCCATTAACCATAATTATGACTCCAGATCAAAAGCCTTTTTTCGCTGGGACCTATATTCCTAGAAACTCACAAAATGGAAGAACAGGGATGCTAGAGTTAGTTCCTCAAATCCAAGGATTATGGAAAAATGAACGTAAGAAAGTTGTTGATGCTGCAGAGCACATTGTTACCCTTATTACCAAAGAGGAAAACAAACGGTGGGAGAATAATCTCATAGAAAGTACGCTAGAAAATGAAGACGTACATGACATAATAAAGAAAACCTTTGAAGAGTTAGAGTATTCCTTTGATAATAAAATGGGAGGCTTTGGAGGTGCACCAAAATTTCCAACTCCGCACAGACTTTATTTTTTACTTAGATATTGGAGACATACAGGTAAGTTGGATGCTCTTGATATGGTGAATAAAACGTTAAATAATATGAGAATGGGTGGAGTTTTTGATCAAATAGGATATGGGTTTCATAGATATTCTACAGATGCCAAATGGCTAGTACCTCATTTTGAGAAGATGTTATATGATCAAGCATTAATGACAATTGCCTATATAGAAGCTTACCAGATCACTAAGGACGAAACATTTAAGGAAACTGCTCAGGAAATTTTGGAGTATGTAGCGAGAGACTTAATGGATAAAGAAGGTGCTTTCTACTGTGCAGAGGATGCAGACAGCGAAGGGGTAGAAGGAAAGTTCTATGTGTGGACCGAAGAGGAAATAGATAGTTTATTAAAAGATAAAGCTGAATATGCCAAGAATTACTTCTGTACACGAAAAGAAGGCAATTTCAAAGATGAAGCCACAAACGAAATGACAGGTAATAATATTTTGTATGTAGATCGTGATGATAAATTGCTCATGATCGAAAAAGACAAGATAAAGAAAATTAGAAAGATATTATCTAATGAAAGAGAAAAAAGAGTAAGACCAGCTCTTGACGATAAAATATTAACGGATTGGAATGGTCTAATGATCAAAGCATTTGCTATGGCAGGGAAAGTCTTCGAAAATGAGGAGTACACTGGCGTAGCAAGGAAAGCTTGTAATTTCTTTTTAGAAAGTATAGAACAGAACAATGGATTACTTCATAGATGCTGTAAAGACAAGTGGGACATTAAAGCACACCTGGATGACTATGCGTTTTTTATTGAAGGATTAATAGAACTATATCAAACTACTTTTGATGAAAAGTATAAGAAAAAAGCAATTCAACTTACAGTAGAAACCATAGATTTATTTTGGGATCATGAGACAGCTGGATTCTATTTTACTTCAAAAGAAGGGGAACAGCTGATCATGAGAAAAAAACAGATTTATGATGGAGCTATTCCATCAGGTAATTCAGTTATGTTGAGTAATCTATTGAAATTATCAGCATTATCAGATAATGAAGATCTATCACAAAAATCAAGTGAAATGATCAATTACTTTATAGATGAGGTAAAAAGGATACCAACAGGATACACCCAACTAATATGTGGGTTGCTTTACGCTTTTGGCAGTTCAGGAGAAATAACGATAATGGGAGATATGGAAAGAACAGAAACAAAAGAGATGTTGAAAAGTTTATCTCAAGAATATCTTCCGAATATTATGCTGAAATTTAATAAAACCACCGACAAACCTATGGCAACATTATGTCTAAACAAAACATGTGGCGAAGCAACGACTGATGTGAATCAATTACTAGATCAGTTGCGAACGTGATTAATTAAAAATTTACAACCAAGAACTAAGAACCAAGAACTAAGAACGGGGGGGGGGGTTATCGCGCAAGCGATAGCCCTTAGCCGTTATAAATATAAGAATACCCAAGATAATCTCAGCCTTGTTTTCTAAACCCCTCTATCTTATCTTGTATGAAAAAAAGTTTTCTACATCTAATTACCTAAAAAATCTTATTCCCAAATACGCTATAAGGTGTTATAATATCTACTAATTATTAAGACAATCGGAATTGTCGATATTGTTTCATGGAAGGAAGTGTGAAAATGCCGATTAAAATTCCAGATGGTTTGCCAGCTGCCGGTATACTTGCAAAAGAAAGTATATTTGTAATGGATGAACAAACAGCAGCAAAGCAAGATATTAGACCATTGAAAATTGCAATACTTAATTTAATGCCTACAAAAGTTGATACAGAAGCACAATTAATGAGGCTACTTAGTAATACCCCCATACAAGTAGAGGCGTTACTTATACATCCCAAAAGTCATGTAGCGAAGAATACATCTCAAGATCATCTAATTAATTTCTATAAAACTTTTGATGAGATCAAACATCTAAAATTTGATGGACTTGTGATAACAGGAGCACCTATAGAACTGCTGCCATTTGAAGAAGTAGACTATTGGGATGAGTTAAAAGAAATTATGAAATGGAGTTTGACAAATGCTTTCTCTACCATGCACATATGCTGGGCGGCACAAGCAGGCTTGTATTATCACTACGGAGTTGAAAAGTATCGTGTAGAGGAAAAGATATTTGGAGTATTTGAACATGAAGTCATGAAAAAAAACACTATGCTTCTTCGTGGTTTTGACGATAAATTTTACGCACCTCATTCTAGGTACACAGAGGTAAGAGAAGAAGACATAATAAACGTAAAAGGATTAGATATCGTAGCAAAATCCGAAGAAGCAGGACTTTATATTGTAAAATCCAAAGACCACAAATCTGTGTTTGTTATGGGACATTCCGAGTACGATGCCCTAACATTAAAAGGAGAATACGATAGGGATAGAGACAGAGGACTTCTAATGAATATCCCCAATAACTACTACCCTAATGATGACCCTACCCACGAACCAGTGGTGAAATGGAGAGCACATGCAAACTTGCTATTTTACAATTGGTTAAATTATTATGTATACCAAGAAACACCATTTGATCTTAATGAAATTGGAAGTAGTAGTAATCAGAATAATGCAGAATGCAGAATGCAAAATTTTAAAACCAATGAAATAGCGTTTACAGCATTAAGGCGAGAGAGTCTACTATATTTATTTTTAAGGAGGAAAAATTATGTCAAAACGAGAACTTAAATTTGATACATTGCAAGTACATGCAGGTCAAACTGCGGATCCTACTACAGGGTCAAGGGCAGTTCCCATTTATCAAACCACTTCTTACGTGTTTAACAATGCAGATCATGCTGCAAATTTGTTTTCATTAGCAGAATCAGGAAATATATACACAAGGATTATGAACCCCACTACAGATGTTTTTGAAAAAAGAGTTGCAGCTTTAGAAGGCGGAGTTGGAGCACTAGCAGTAGCGTCAGGTTCGGCAGCAATTACTTATTCAATTCTAAACATTGCCCAAGCTGGAGATGAAATCGTTTCAGCAACTACTTTATATGGAGGAACGGTTAACTTGTTTTCTGCTACTTTGCCGAGATTAGGCATCAAGACTGTATTTGTAGATCCTGATGATCCAGAAAACTTCAGAAATGCAATTACAGAAAATACGAAAGCACTTTTTATTGAAACCATAGGGAATCCTGGTATTAATCTCATAGATATTGAAAAAGTAGCAAATATTGCTCATGAAAATGGAATACCTCTAATTGTGGACAATACATTTGGAACTCCTTACTTAATCAAACCTATAGAATTTGGTGCTGATATTGTCGTTCACTCAGCTACAAAGTTTATTGGAGGACATGGCACATCCATTGGAGGCATCATAGTGGATAGTGGCAAATTTGATTGGATAGCCAGTGGCAAATTCCCCCTCATGACAGAACCAGATGAAAGTTATAATGGACTTAAATATGCACAGGCCCTAGGACCAGTAGCGTATATTACTAGAGCTAGAGTTATTTTACTTAGAGATACAGGCGCAGCAATAAGCCCGTTTAATTCGTTTTTACTATTGCAAGGACTAGAAACATTATCCCTTCGTGTAGAGAGACATGTGTCTAATACCAAGAAAATTATAGAGTTTTTAGGTAAACATCCAAAAATAGCTTGGGTAAATTATCCTGATTTAGAAGATAACCAATACCACGCTCTTGCTAAAAAATATTTTCCAAAAGGATGCGGATCTATCTTTACCTTTGGAATAAAAGGCGATTTACAAGCAGGGAAGAAATTTATCGATAGTCTTGAAATATTCTCATTGCTTGCTAATGTAGCTGATGCAAAATCTTTAGTTATCCATCCCGCAAGCACCACCCATGCACAACTTTCAGAACAAGCCCTAATAAATGCAGGAGTAACACCAGACATGATTAGATTATCAATTGGTATAGAAGACGCTGAGGACTTAATATACGATCTTGACCAAGCATTTAACCAGATCTAAGGTCTGATTTAAAATGAGTATCATATGCAAAAAGTACAGAGAAATATTTTTCTGTACTTTTTGCTTTTTTATTGAATAAAAAGGGTTGATTTTTCACAATACTTTAGATAACACTCATTAGAATATTATAAATAAAACTTATGAATAATTTTCCACTCAAGTGGTACACTAAAAAAAATAATAAGATGGGGATTTATTGATGAAGAAAAAACAAAAACCACCACTAAAAAAATCATTTATTGATCAATGGGTAGAAAACTTAGAAATAAGTAATGAAAATGTAAAAAATGTACTGGGCAAAAGTGCTGATTTTGTGAGCAAATCAATAACTATTAATCAGAAATCCAACATCGTCATCCATATGTTCTATCTTGATGGACTAATCAATCAGCAAATTGTCAGTGATTTGATATTAAAACCTTTAGTAAATGATGTGAGATTAGTAAATGTAGAAGACGAAGATACACTATTTAATTATATTGATCAAGGCGCAGTGTATTACTCCGCACAGAAAACTTATTCTAGTATGGATGAAGTGGTAGAAGCTATATTAGGCGCCAATGTGGTATTTGTGTTTGATGAGTTGAATAAGGCCATCGGTTTTGATACTAAAGGTTTTCAAATGAGAGCAATATCAGTACCAACAGAAGAATCGTCTATCAAAGGATCAAAAGATACCTTTGTGGAAACTCTACGAGTAAATACAGCTACTGTGAGAAGAAAAATTAAATCTACTAGCTTAATTATTGAGGAGATGACTGTTGGTGCAGTGAGTAATACCACAATTTCAATCATCTATTTAGATCATATGGTAAATAAAATTTCTTTAGATGAGTTAAAAGAAAGACTAGGGTCTATAGATGCAGAAGAAGTACTCTTTGCCGGTATTGTAGAGGAATATATTATTGAAAATAAATATGCAAGCTTTCCTCAAGTTGATTATACAGAAAAACCAGATAAGTTTTGCATAGGGGTGATGGACGGGAAAATAGGACTCATTATTGATGGAATTCCATTTTCAATGATATTACCCACGACTATCGTGGATTTCTTTCAAACCACGGATGATTACACAAGTAGTCTATTCGCCGCTTCCGTGTTAAGAATCATAAGGTATTCACTCGCTACAGTAGCTTTGCTAATCACAGGATTTTTTATTGCCATAACTACATTTCACCAGCAACTCCTACCTACAAAACTCGCGGTGTCTATTATTGCCTCCCGGGAAGGGGTTCCGTTCCCCATATTTGTAGAGATCATCATTCTTGTTTTGGCTTTCCAAGTTTTAGTTGAAGCGGGTACTCGTATTTATAGTAGTGTTGGTAGCATGGTCACTTTAGTAGGAGCATTAGTAGTTGGTGATGCAGCTGTCAATGCAAAGTTTGTTAGTCCTGCTGCTGTAGTAGTAGTAGCTATTGCGGCCATAGCCAATTACTCTATTCCCAATAGAGATTTTGCACAGAGCATATGGTTATGGCAATTTGTTGCAATTATACTTTCTTCAATTATAGGCATATTTGGTTTAGGAATTGCAATGATTCTATTAATATATACATTAGCATCTATGGAAGTACTTGGGGTACCTTATCTTTCTCCATTTGTGAATACCAATTCTATAGATGACCTTAAAGATAGTTTTGTCCGGGCACCATTAGATCAAAAGAGTGGTCCAGACTATATTCAAAGAATGAAATGATTAGGAGGTTTTTATGAAAAGAATTATATTGGTACTTGCCATACTTTTTGTTGTATTCTTATCTACGAGTTATGAAGAATTAATCGTAGGGAGAACAGAGATAGAGAACTTATATCCCATTACACTTGCAGGGATAGATAAAAATAATAAAAGTGATACGAATAACTATTTAATGACCACGGTAGCACCTACTACTGAAGAAGATGCTGTAAAACCAGATAATATTATGACGATAACAGGAAAAACTGCATTTGAAGCAAATCGTATGCTAGGTACCTACGCTGAAAAGGATATCTATTGGGGACATAATCAGTATATTTTAATAGGAGAAGAGGCAGCGAAAGAAGATGTATTTAAATACCTAGACTTTTTTATGCGAGACAATGAACCTAGATTGACTACGACACCTTTAGTAATTATGGGTGGAACTAGTCAAGAAGCCATTAATCTCTTATACGAACAGAATATTGATGTTTCAAAGACAGTAAATAATGTTGTAGCCAATTTAAATCTTACATCATATAGCAGTAGCATGGAGTTGGTTCAATTTATTAACTTAATGTCCCAAAGTCAAGATGGTTACTTGCCTTGCCTTCAATTAAAAGCAGAAAAAAAGGATCTAAGAATAGAACAAGGTAGTGAAGAAATCATAAAGGGTGAATATAAAAATGAGAATCAAAGAACAAACCAAGATGTTGTTCTACATTTACCAGGTTATGCAGTGATTAAAGATGGGAAGGTTATCGATTATCTGCTTAATGAACAAGGGCGAGGATTAAGCTGGATTATTAATAAAATAGTCTCAGGGGTAATTGTGGTTGAGCACGAGGGGGTAAAATATAATTTAGAAATAGTTCAAGGCGGTTCAGATATAAAGCCTATAATAGAAGGAGATCAACTTCGCGCTGAGATCAAGGTCAATGTGTGGACGAATATTACGGAGATAAGCAAGCAAAATATAGCTGTAAACGACGAATTGATTCAAATATTACAAGAAAAATTATCAAAAATAGTGGATAAAGAAGTAACTGAAGTTGTAGAAATTGCACAAAAAGATAAGGTAGACATCATAGGTATCGGAGATAAGTTTCACCATAGATACCCTGTAAAATGGGAAAATAAATATAAGAACCAATGGGAAGACATATTTCCTGATTTAGAGATTAAAGTAGTGGTAGAACCAAGAAGTATAAAAAGAAGTGCCAGATTCTATGAATCAATTATAAATGAAGAGGGCAAATAAATGTGGAAAATAATAATTTTAATTATCGTAGTTGGGATCATAGATCTTAGAAAAATCTCATTTAAAGAAAAGAAAAAAGAAATAGTCATCTATTTCATATTATGTATAATAACCTTAAGCATTGGGATATATTATAACATGCCTAATCATTGGGATATATTATAACATGCCTAATCATATAACACTATCAGAGTTCGTATTAAACCTTAGCAAATAACTACTCAATGTGCGTAGCGAAAAGGAGTACCTTTTATGGAAAAAAGAAAAGGAAAAATAGGCATAAACACTACTTTTATCATATTTATTTTAGCAATATTCTCACCAACGGTGAGAATATTTGGGACTTATACTGCTACTAAGGCTGATCAAGCCGCATGGTTAACTCCCATATTTGCAAGCATAGTATTTGCATATCTTATACTGAAATTAAACATTCTATTCGTTGATCATCCCGGTTTGTCCCTTGTAAAAATATATGAAAAGATTGTAGGGAAACTTTTAGCTAAAATTATAGCTTCTATTTATTTGATTTGGATATTAATTTTGATATGTGTAAATGCAAAATCTTATACAATGAGACTAACTACAGTATTGTATCCCAATATCAATGAAAATTTGTTTTTAATTGTTACCATTGTCATTATTGGAACCCTAATTGTTAAATCGGGATTAGTAGTAGCAGCTAGAATGTTCAGAATATTTTTTGGAATTACTCTTACAGGATTTATTATTCTGAGTAGTATGTTAATACCTAAGATTTCTATAGATATGCTTACGCCAATTTCTTATCTAGATATCCTACCTATCATGAAAGGAAGTGTAGCGATTATCTCTATATGGAGTTATGCAACCATATTTTTTATTATGAGTGATAATATGATAGGCATGAAGGAATTTAAGAAAAGAGGGCTACAGTCTACAATTTACCTTTTAATAAGTACGATTATATTATTAGCTACTATGATAGGAACTTGTGGAAGTAGTCTGATTTCTCAAACTCCTGTTCCTTATCTTGTTACCGTAGAACAGTTAACGTTGCTTAATTCAATTACAGGTTTAGAAGCTATTTTAATTGTTTTATGGATACTGTCAGATTTCGCAATATTATCTCTATTCACATTATCATGTTTAAAATTAATAAAATACATCTTTAATATTGAAGATGCAAGCATATATATTCACATTTTAATGATTTTGATATTTTTTGGTACCAATATGATGTCAATAAATTATTATCAATTAAGAGAATTTTCTTATAAATATGTATATCACACAAGTATAGTTTTATTTACTTTAATACCAATAATTATGTCTTGGATTTATAAAATCCGTAATAAAGCGAGGAAAGCACTACGCGCTTCCCGGGAGTCATAACACGACAAAAGGCTGGGGCTGCTAAGATATTTACTAAAAGAATCTTCAACCATTATTTGATTTAAAAAATACCAAATTTTTTAACTAATATCCTTAGAAATTAAAAGAATAATATATGTATAAAGAGGAGGTTGAAAAATTGAAAAAAAATACCACAATAATATTAATGTTACTTTTGTTATTCACTTTTATGCCAGCAGTTGGGGCGCAACCAGCTGGAGATTATGATACTTATTCGGTTAAAAGCGGTGACACTTTATGGAAGATTGCTGTGAAATATCAAGTAGGAGTATCGGAAATCATTGCTGCAAATACTCAATTTAAAAATCCCAACCTGATTTATCCTGGCCAAAAAGTATATGTGCCATTATATGATCAAGCTAAATCAATCGAAAAACAAGTAATTGAATTAACCAATCAACAAAGGGTTAATAATGGATTAAAGCCATTGGAATACAACTGGGAATTGTGTAGAGTTGCTAGAACAAAATCTCAAGATATGATTAATAAAAATTATTTTAGCCATACATCACCCACATACGGATCACCTTTTGATATGATGAAATCCTTCGGAATTAGTTATAAAAGTGCAGGTGAGAATATAGCTAAAGGTCAAAAGACAGCACAAGCTGTTGTAACAGGTTGGATGAATTCGCCTGGTCATAAAGCAAATATTTTAAATACAGGATACACACAAATAGGTGTAGGGTACGCAACAGATGCTAGTGGAACACCGTACTGGACACAAATGTTTATTAGTAAATAAAAACAGGCAATCGCCTGTTTTTTTTATAAATTTGAGCATATACATTGTAATCTCATAGGGGCGAACTGGGCTCGCCTGATGTTACTTTCATGCCGCTACTCTTTTTATTGATAACATTTGCCAGCCACTAAATGCTAACAGCTACGTGAGCTAAAATAAAGCTAACGAATATAACTACATAGAATACATGCAGAATAAAAGGCGTTTATCTTTAAGCTAAAGGTTTAACTTCTTTAATTCTTTAATTATTAATTAGATACACGTTCACCAAAAATGTTAACATTTTGTTCTCCCTTACATAACATATAGTAGATTTAAATATAAAAGGAGGAGAAAATTGAAATGGCAGAAATATATGATTATGAATTTATACCAATGGTACCATTTATGCCGAAAAATCCAATGTATGCAAATGCATATGTTCCCTATCAAATAAATTTTAAAATTGTAAATCCCAAAGAAGGAATGGCTATGGGTACAATGTTTCCAGATTTGTTTAGTCCTTATAAGGAGCGTGGTTCATTATGGTAGACAATAATCCTAAAAGACCAATATCTAAACCAATAGAAAAGCCAATAATGAAACCGATAGAAAATCCTGTACAGCGCCCAATAGAAAAGCCAATAATGAAACCGATAGAAAATCCTGTACAGCGCCCAATAGAAAAGCCAATAATGAAACCGATAGAAAATCCTGTACAGCGCCCAATAGAAAAGCCAATAATGAAACCGATAGAAAATCCAATAATGAAACCGATAGAAAATCCAATAATGAAACCAATAGAAAAGCCAATAATGAAACCAATAGAAAAGCCAATAATGAAACCGATAGAAAATCCAATAATGAAACCAATAGAAAAGCCAATAATGAAACCAATAGAAAAGCCAATAATGAAACCAATAGAAAAACCAATAATGAAGCCAATAGAAAATCCGAAAATGAAACCGATAGAAAATCCGATAGAAAATCCAATTGGAAAACCAATACAAGATGCTGCATTAATAGAAATTATGCAACATCAATTTGCAGTCTATGATATTGCTTTATATTTGGACACTCATCCAAATGATATGAGAGCTCTTGCAGCGCACAAAGAGTATACAACTATGTTGCATAAGCTAATCATGGCTTATGAAGAAATACATGGACCAATGACGTTATTATCCCACCATGGAGATTACAGAAAATATGTAAATGAACCATGGCCATGGGAAATATGTTTCTAAGGAGAGATAGATAAATGTGGATATATGAAAAGAAAACCCAAATACCTGTAAAGGTTAGTTATAAAGATGTAAGGATGGCAAAAAATGTACTAGAACAATATGGCGGAGCTGACGGTGAGCTAAGTGCTTCACTTAGATATTTAACACAAAGATATGCTATGCCAGTAAATTTAGGAAAAGCGGTTTTAACAGATATTGGAACAGAAGAACTTGCGCATCTTGAAGTCGTAGCGACCCTATTTAGCAAACTAATAGAAGGCGCCACTAAAGATGAATTAGTAGCTGCTGGATTTGGCAGTTATTATATAGAACATGGATTTAACCCCTTCTACGTAAATGCAAACGGTGTGCCTCATACAGTAACTTACATCCAAACAAAAGGAGATCCAATAGTAGATATGTATGAAGATATGGCTGCAGAACAAAAAGCAAGAATAACCTATGAAAATCTAATCAAAATGACAGACGACCCAGCAGTAAAAGATGTACTGAAATTTTTGAGAGAAAGAGAAGTAGTCCATTTCCAAAGATTTGGTGAAACATTACGAGTAGTAGAAGATTATATGGGTAGTAAGAAAATATATTAAATAGCAAAAAACATCCCCCATTAATGGGGGATGTTTTTTTTTAGTTGGACAGTTGGACAGTTGGCTGGTTTAAGACAAACCCTGTCATATTGAACGTAGTTGAAATATCTCCGATTTTCGTATTTAGGAAGTTTACAATTAAGCTAGATAGAACCTCTTCCTTAATGCTTGAAGCTTAACGCTGATCAAATTCTGCCTTGTTCTATTGTTAATCAACAGTTAAAGTGCTAGAATATAATCATAAGATTATGGGGGGAAATATGAAAAAAATAATGACGATCAGTGCTATATTATTACTTATTCTATCAGGATGTACCAAACCAGACGACATGGTAACAAATGACGGAAAATCCATGTCTGGTGAAGTAACTTCATCTGGCGTAGAGATTAAATCCAATCATGAAAATGGTTTCATTGAACCAGGACAGACCATCACGTTTGCTGTAATTGAGAAATTCAAAGATAAAAAGGGCAATATAGCCGAAAAACCATTGAAAGAAAGTTATACTATAGAAATAAAAAATAAAAACGTAGCAAAAGTCAATGATGATCATAGCATCACTATAGGAGAAAATATTCTTAGTGGAAAAGATCTACAAGTAGTCATAAAGTATAAAGATGATAGCTATGATAAAAAATATATTGTTAGAAAAAGTTTGGATGATACTATTGATAAAAAAGGTGTCATTACAGATCAAGTTGATTATGATTCTCTAGTCAATAAACAAAGGTCTCTACCATCTGATTATATACCTAGTGATTTAGTAAAACTTCAAGTACCAACTGTCATATCAAATCCAGAGATTAATCAACTTAGAAAGGCAGCAGCAGACGCCTTAGTCAAGTTATTCAATGATGGCAAAAAAGAAGGTGTTAAACTAAGCGCGAGGTCTGGTTACCGTTCGTATGGAACACAAAAATCATTATACAATGGCATCGTAGCATCAAAAGGTCAAGGTTACGCAGATAAGTATAGTGCGCCACCTGGCAAGAGTGAACATCAAACAGGCTTTTCTATAGACATTACATGTGCAACAGTAGATTATCAGCTATCCCCTGACTTTGGAAAAACGCCAGAAGGAGTATGGGTAAAAGAAAATGCACATAAATTCGGATTCATCATTCGATATCCCAAAGGTAAAGAAGCCATTGTCGGCTATTCATACGAACCATGGCACCTCAGATACCTAGGTGTAGAATTAGCTACAAAAATATTTAATAGTGGATTAACCATGGAAGAATACTACCAACAGTAGAATTAGTTATTGTCGCGAAGACAATGAGCCAAGCGGCTGCTTGCAGACATTTGGCGACTGTCCGCACAACCACAAGAAACTCGCAAAGCGTATTTTTTGTGGTTGGTTCTCAGTTCTTAGTTGGTAGCATAAATCCTGGGGATTTAGTAAGGAACAGGCATACCCTGTTCCGCTTAAAAATTGATCAAAGAGTTTTCGTAGTCGCTGATAGGAAAGGGTATTTACGAAAATAGTCAATACTTAATATTATTAAGCATGCTGAGACTTAAAGCTTAAAGCTGATAAAACTGAAAAAGTCTCTTGAATCTTAGTTCAATCTATGTTAAAATACTATGTGTTACATTACGCGCCCGTAGCTCAGGTGGATAGAGCGACAGTTTCCTAAACTGTGGGCCAGTGGTTCAAATCCACTCGGGTGCACCATATGATGATTAGATGTTTCAAGAGATTGAAGCGTCTTTATTTTTTTGTCCAAAGAACATAATAGACATACAAAATAAATTTATTAAAAATATTTAATTAATTCGAAGCCTCTATATTTGACTATATAGGGGCTTTCGAATTATTACCTTAATACTAAGCACCTAATTGTTTTTATATTCATCAATAAAAACCAAATAACCTAGTGGCATAATAAAGTAAAATAAGTACTCCACCGTATGCAATTGTACTGACGATTATATTAGATTTAGATTTTTTATTATGATCTGCTATGGATTTTTGCTTTTTAATATCAGATTTAGCTCGTTCTCTAGCAAATTCTAGTTTGTATTCCATTTCCTCTTCAGTAGTTTCAAATGTTGATTCATTGTCCATGACTCCACCTCCATAATAAATATATTCAAAGAAGAGGACAAATAGTATTGCCGAATATTTAATACTAGGGTTGGATATTCAAAACTCTTATTTAATAATAGAAATTATTTAGCGACTATGAGATAAAGCGATAGGTAAACATTAATAAACGTTATAAATGTTAGTAAACATTAGTAAACATTACTGCACACAACATTGATGTAACAATGTTGTGTCTATCTCAAGAATAGTGATATAGTAGCAAAGATAGAACCTATAAATATTCATAGGTTCTATCTTGTATTTCGTGTTAAAATCAAAATAGTTTATACAAACTTGTAGTTAGAAAACAAACGCCAAAAGCGATAACTGTGGGAAGGATAAAAGATATTACCGTCCACTTCACACTACCTGTTTCTTTTTTTATCGTCCACAGAGTACTTGAACAAGGCCAATGAAGCAAACTAAATAGCATGGTGTTTAATGCTGTAAGTGGAGTCCAACCATTGGTGATAAGAACCTCTCTCAAAGATGCCAGACTAGAGTACTCACTTAATGATCCTGTACTAAGATAGCACATCAACATAATTGGCAAAACTATTTCATTAGCAGGCATGCCAAGAATAAATGCCAATAAAATAAACCCATCTAGACCAATCAGTTGAGCTAAGGGCTCTAACCAACTAGAAAGAATATCTAAAATTCGCGCATCCCCAATATATATATTTGCGAATATCCATATGAGTGCCCCTGCAGGTGCTGCAATTAATACTGCCCTAGAGAGTACAAAGGATGTTCTATCAATAATGGAAGAATATAAAACTCGACCAATCTTAGGTGCTCTATAAGGTGGTAGTTCTAATGTAAATGTTGAAGGCACTCCTTGTAGTAATGTTTTTGACAATCCATAAGATACTGCAAGGGTAACCAAAATTCCTATTAATACCATAAAGGTAAGTGTAAGCGCAGGAATGATATTATTAATAAAACTATTTGCATACATAGCAAAGAATATGGATGAAATGGCAATCATTGTAGGAAATCGTCCATTGCAAGGCACAAAATTATTTGTAATGATTGCAATTAATCTTTCCCTTGGAGATTCAATGATTCTACAACCGATAACTCCCGCTGCATTGCATCCAAAACCCATGCACATAGTTAGACACTGTTTGCCGTGGGCGTGGGCTTTTTTAAACAAGTGGTCTAAATTAAAAGCAACTCTAGGCAAATAACCTAAATCTTCTAGTAGCGTAAAGATAGGAAAAAATATTGCCATTGGAGGAAGCATTACAGCAATCACCCAAGCAGTTGTCCTGTACAGTCCTAGGATTAATAATCCATGTAGCCAACTAGGTGCATTCATTTGAACAAACAAACCTGTCAAAGTAGATTCAAATCCAAATAATAAATTGGATAAAATTTGTGATGGAATATTAGCACCTTGGATGGTTAACCAAAATACTATACCTAAAGAAAGTAGCATAATGGGAATGCCAAATCTTTTAGACGTAATAATATTGTCTATTTTTAAATCTCTATCGTTAACCTCTCTCTTACTTTTTACGTAAGTTTTGACTAGAAATTCAATATATCCATAGTTATCGTTATTAATTGATTCTCTAATAGCTGATTTATTTAAATGTACTTCTTTCCATAAATTTTCAATACTTGTGTAGTCTTCCGCTGGGACATATTGTTTTAGAGAATGTATAAACCCAAGATCACTATCTAATATTCGTAGAGAAAGCCATCTATGGTCAATAGTCACATCACTCAGCTGACTTTGAATATGTAAAGCTTGAACTTCCACGAAGTTGGAGTAAGTAACTACTTTTTTAGTTGAAACTTTAGGCGTAGTCAATACAGTTTCTATTTCATCCTTAAGAGCTTCAAGACCACAATTTTCTCTAGCAGATGTTAGAACAATTCTAATTCCAAGTTCTTTCTTTAGACCTTCTAAATCTATTTCAATACCTTTTTTCTTCGCCTCATCCGCGAGGTTAATACATAACACTACGTTGTCCGTAAGTTCCATGATTTGAAGTGTTAAATTTAAATTCCTTTCCAGACAAGTTGCATCCGCTACCACAACTACGGCATCCGCACCACCAAAACACAAAAAGTCTCTTGCTACAATTTCCTCTTCGGAGGACGCAAAAAGAGAATAGATACCTGGTAAGTCTACCAATACGTATTCTCTATTCTTATGTCGAAAATTTCCCCGAGCATTAACCACAGTCTTGCCAGGCCAATTACCTGTATGCTGGTGCAACCCGGTCAAAGCATTAAATACAGTACTTTTGCCAGTATTTGGATTTCCAGCCAAAGCAATGACAAACTCATTATCTTTTTTATCTATATCAAATAAATCTACAAAAGAATTAGTTTTAGTAGATTGATAAGTTAAACCCATAATCACACACCCCCCCGCTGAAAAATAATGCAGAATTAAAAATGCAGAATGCAAAATGCAAAATGCAAAGTTCAAAGTGTAAAATGTAAAATTAAATGCTAAAGCAAAAACAAAATGATTCAGTTTCGTAGATAATAGGCTGCAATACAGCCAGTCATAGAGCAAATATGATGAATTATCACAGTTTATTACAGATTGCATTGCAACTGTTTAATTCCTTATTTATATTTAATTTTGCATTCTGCATTCTGAATTCTGCATTGTACTTATTGTTCTGCATTGTACTAATTGTACTTGCTTCATTGTAAATACTTTACCCAAAAGCTAATTGCTAAGAGCATTAACCCAACAGCGTTAACCCAACAGCCAATAGCTAACGCGAACAACTGTTTTTCAATTCTGAATTATAATTAAATCGGACTCTTCTTTTCGCAGGGCGATCATGGTTCCGCGGATATTATATAAAGTGAGATTGTTATTAGGGCCCTTTCTCACAACTTCTATCAGTGCACCTTTGGTAAATCCCAAGGCCATCATTCTTTCTTTTAATAGCCCGCTAGATAATAAAGAATCAATTCTAGCTTTAGCTCCAACTTTTATGTTATTTAAACTACTCATTATTTTCACCTCTTTTAAAGTTAACTCAGTCTAATTTATTTTTATCATATTATGGAAAGTAGAGTGTAAGTGTTACAATGAATTTCTAAAAACATCTACTTAAATTAAGGTCAAATGTTATGTTTACAAATTGTGTTTGATTTGTGATCTAAAGAAAGGAACACCCTAGAGCTGAGTTGCATAAATATAGTCATATTGGTAAAAAGAGAGGATGTTACATTATGTTTGAAGACAAATACTATACCTTTAACAGTTGCATGAATGTCAATAGCATGAGTGCATCTGAAGAAGATTATCTTGAAATGATTTATAGAATGTCTACAGAAAATGGGGGATTCACTCGTGTAAATGATATTGCCCAAACCTTGCATGTCAAACCACCATCTGTGACTAAAATGATAAAAAAATTGAAAGAAATTGGCTTTATTGACTACAAAAGGTACGGCAGTATAAAGTTGACGGAAAAGGGGATCCAAGTAGGTAGTTTTTTATTGTACCGTCATAATACGGTAAAGAAATTTTTAAGCTTAATTAATATAGAAGAAAATTTACATGAAGAAACTGAAAAAATAGAACATACCATTAGTAAAATCACATTAGAAGGTCTGAGTAAACTAACGGATTTTTTTTATACAAACCCAGAAATACTACAAAGATATAAATTAAGTTAATGAGAACATGAAACTAATGGAGGTTTGAGAATATCTTTATCGTTAGAAGAGTAAAATCTAATCAGAAATACGATTTTGCTTTTTTTATTTTATAATAGGAACCCATTAAATGAATACACATAAATACTTAGCAATTTAAAAGGAATACTAGTAAAAATGACTAACCGTAACAAATGGGAGTGGTAAAGTTAAGCAATTCAATAATTACTAAATAACCCCAAACAATATGGTATAATATGAGAAAAAGGATGAAAATGTATGCTAATGGTCACATCTTACAGTCTATCTGTAGTTCTTATTATTAATATTATTCTTACATTTATTATTATTTTCCTCGAGCGAAAAGATCCCCAGAGTACATATGCCTGGCTTTTGCTAATTTGGATAATACCTGCTATAGGGTTTGTGTTTTATTTATTGTTCTCACAAAACATGGCAAGGAGAAAAATATTTAGATTAAACAATGAAGAATTAGAGACGACGAATAAACTACTAAATAAACAAAAATTAGATTTGATTGATGATAAAATTCAACTTTGTCATATAAATAAAGAAATCATAAAAGATATGATTTGCTTTCATCAAAATGTAAGTAACTCTCTGTACACCAATAACAACGATATTAAAATTTTTATAGATGGTAAAGAAAAATTTAAAGACCTCTTTGAAAAGATTCATTATGCAACGCATCATATTCATATGGAGTATTTTATCATCAAAAACGACGATTTAGGAACATCACTCATAGAATTGTTGACGAAAAAAGCAAAAGAAGGTGTCCAGGTACGTCTTTTATTTGATGATATGGGAGGAAGATCAATAAAGAACTCTTATGTTGCAGAATTACTTGCTGCTGGAGGTAAAGTAGGAAGGTTCTTTCCATCTAAAATTAATTTAATCAACCTTAAGGCCAATTATAGGAATCATCGTAAAATTGTAATCATTGATGGGTCCATAGGATATCTAGGGGGTTTCAATGTTGGGAATGAGTATCTTGGACTAAAAAAAACTATGGGGTATTGGAGAGATACTCATATAAGAATATCCGGTGGTGCTATATTTGAACTACAATTGAGGTTTATTCTCGATTGGCGTTTCGCCACAAATGAGGATATTGAACTAACCATGGAATATTTAACGGATAAAACCTTTGCAGGTGATATCGGAGTGCAAATTGTATCTTCTGGACCTGATGAGGTAGAAGATCAAATCAAAGAGGGTTACCTGAAAATAATCAATTCATCCAGAGAATATCTATATATCCAAACCCCATATTTTGTACCCGATCAGAGTATATTGGAAGCCATACGCATCGCCTCTAGATCAGGTGTAGATGTAAGGATTATGATCCCCAACAAACCAGATCATCCATTCGTATACTGGGCCACCATATCCTACGTAGGTGAATTACTTAAATCCGGAGCAAAAATCCACATCTACGACAATGGTTTCCTCCACGCTAAAACCATAGTAACAGATGATAGTATTTGTTCTGTAGGAACCTGTAACTTTGACATTAGAAGTTTTAGACTTAATTTTGAAGTCAATGCCTTCATTTATGATGGGGTGATATCAAGACAATTCAAAGAGATATTTAATACAGACATGAAGGTTTGCCATGAGTTAACTTATGATGCTTATCTTATAAGGTCTCTAGGGGTAAGATTTAAAGAATCAATATCGAGACTCTTTTCGCCGTTACTGTAGGAATGATAGAATAGTCTTTAACCTGAAAGGAAGATGCAAAAATGATTTTAGTAAGTGCATGTCTTGCTGGTTGTAATTGTAAATACAACGGAAAAAATAATGCAATACCTGAAATAGAACAATTAGTTGAAGAGGGCAAAGCCGTAATCATTTGCCCTGAAGTATTAGGTGGGTTATCAACACCGAGACAACCCTGCGAAATTCAAGAAATAGATGGAAAGAGAGTTGTATTGAGTAACACTGGAGAAGATGTAACTGAGGCCTTTATAAAAGGTGCAAAAAAACATTAGACATAGCAAAAGAAATAAATCCTACTTTAATAATATTAAAAGCTAACAGTCCTTCTTGCGGATTTGGACAAATCTATGATGGTACATTTACAGGAACATTAAAAGAAGGAAATGGACTCACCGCAGAACTCCTTCATAAAAATGCATATAATATAAAATTTATTATATAGATAGAAGAAAAACTAAAGGAGGAAATTATGAAGAAATATTATTTTTTACTGATATCCATTGCAATAATAATAATGATGTTGGCAGCGTGTTCAAAAACTACAGAAACTCCAACAGAGGAACCTACTACCGAGGAGACGCCTCAAACCACTTCAGATGCAATTGCAAAATATGAAAGCGTTCCTAACGGTGTATCACCCCTTACAGGACTTCCTTACGATGGAGATGGGCGTGCAATTATGGTTCAACTTGAAAACACCCCTGCAGCTAGACCACAAAGTGGTATCACACAGGCAAATCTTATTTATGAGATGGAGGTTGAGGCTAAGATTACACGGCTGACTACGTTTTTCTTGAGTACATATCCGAAAAAAGTAGGTCCTGTTAGAAGTGCTAGGAAGCAGCACATGGAACTATGGAGTGAGTGGGATTATCCCTATACGCATTTTGGCGGTTCTGAATACAATCCAGGACAAAACATATACGAATTAAAACAAACACTAGGAATCAGTGCGCCTAATATTGATGGAACTAAAACCACTGCTTCCTATTCTCGTTCAAGTGATAGGAAGGCACCACACAATGCCTATACCGACACAACATATACCATCAAAAAGAATTATGATTATGAACCCAAACAACGATCAATTTATTTTGATCAGAAAGCTAAAATAGAGGGTGATAGTGCTGAGGAAGTTAGTTTAACTTATAATCCAAATAATAAAATAAAATATGTGTATAACAGTAAAACAAATTTATATGAACGTTCTATTAATGGTGAGCCCATGATTGATAAAGAAAACAATGAGCAGCTTGCGGTAAAGAATATAATTATTCAACATACAGAGCACTTTAATGTTACGGATACAATGTATACCAATATAAAGCTCATAGGTAGTGGTAAGGCCGAGTATTTCACCGATGGCGTCATGCGGTCGGGCACATGGCAACGAAAAAATGTAGATTCCCTTACCCTTTATTTTGATGAAAATGGCAAAGAAATACCATTTAAACCAGGTGTGACATTTATCCAAATAGTACGTACAGATACCTCGATAAATGTGGAGTAAATGGAATAATATACTTTAATTTACAATGAACTAAGAATGTAGTAAAAAAGGTCAAGAGTAAGATCATCTTGATCTTTTTTTGTTCAATAAAATACAGATCATTGTAATCAATATTGGTTATAATATAGTTAAGTTTTATTATACTTTCTTTATCATATTGATTACAGATAAAAAATGTATTTATTTGAGGAGGTAGAATTTTGAACGACAAATTTTTTGATAAAGAAAAGGCATTAAAGATATTTAAAAGGTTTAAAGATAAGGCAAAAAAAGTGGTTGAAGATCCTGAAAAGGTGAACAAGATATTACGGGATGCAAAAGAAACAGAAATGAAGGCAAAAGGGCATTTTGAAGAAGTAATAGACGATTTTCATAGTATGACTAGCCTGGTAAAAGATTGGATAAGTGGAAGTTATAGAAATATACCCAAGGGATCAATCATTGCCATAGTAGGAGGAATAATATATTTCGTTAGCCCTGTTGATTTACTACCTGATTTTATCCTAGGAGTAGGTTACGTAGATGACGTATTCGTTGTTGCGACAATAATAAAGCAATTAAAAATTGATTTACAAAATTACAAGTCATGGAAAACAAGACGTTAAGTAACACAAATGGACTGCAGGAAATTGAAATCATAGTAACCATAAAAAAGCCATAGGAAATCAACAGATAGGTAAAAAACAGTTGGTTTTCTATGGCTTTTCTAACTATTTTACTTTCTTAAAGGAATTTGTTTGCAAAAGAACATGTAGATTTAACACTATAATTTTTTTCTTTTACATATTTTAAAGCTTCTGTTACTAATTTAGAACCTAATCCTTTGCCACCATAGGCTGGATTGACTACAACGCTATCAATAATGAGTGTATCTTGACCATCAAGGAGGTAAAATAATTTGCCCATTTCTTTGTTTGCGTCATTGATGATGATAAAACGAGATTCATTTTCTATATGTTTAATTGTGTAATCAGTCATTTTTTCTCCCTCTTTAACGATCTATTTAATAATTAGGATGGGGCAACTGGCTTGTTGTAGTATTTTTTGACTGACACTTCCAAGGATGGTTCCCGCAATAAATCCGTGACCGTGACTGCCCAAGACAACTAGGTCAAATTCCCCATCTTTTATTTCTCTTATGATTTCGGTTACTGGATTACCTGAAAGTACCTTTTTTTGAAAAGGAACGTCTACATTAATATCGGTTAAAGTGAGATCAAGTGCTAATTGTCCAACATCTTTTAAGGATTCATCATTAGCCGTTATACCATAAGTAAGATTATATCCCCAGTAGGAGGCAGGAGTATGGACAACGTGAACAAGTTCTACTTCACCACCTGTCAATTTTGCTATTTTCAATGCTTCTTGCAAGGCTCTTTTCGAGAAATCAGAAGCGTCAGTAGTAACTAATATTTTTTTATACATAATTTATCCTCCCTTTTATATATTATTCTTATACTATTACCCATATTTAAGAACATTAAACTCATTAGAGAGTTTAATGTTTTTATGGAGAAATGTTATCCGCTAAGTTGGTTAATTTGCTGTAATATAGTATAATTATTTCGAAAAGCCAAATTAGGTATTATGACTTAATAAGTTAGGTGGTTTAAGAGAATTTGATGAATAAAAGAAGTGGTGTTGTATTCGCATATATTGCAGTAATTTTTTGGATGGCAGTGATTTTTTATTTATCAGGGCAAGTAGCCACAGAGTCTAAACATTTATCTACGGGCATAACAGAATGGATAATGAATATGTTAGATAAAATACTATGGTTTACTATTGATATAGAAAACATTCATCATATCGTTAGAAAAAACGCCCATTTTATTGCCTATTTATTGCTCGGGGTAGTTGTTTTAAATGCGGTGAAGAGAAGTGGAGCTTATAGGCTTAAAGGATATGCTATTGCGCTTTTTATATGTATAGTATACGCTTTTAGTGATGAGTTTCACCAATTGTTTGTTCCAGGAAGAAGTGGAGAGTTGAGAGATGTTTTTATAGATAGTGCTGGAGCTATAGTGGGAATTAGCTTATTTCTAGGACTTTGCAAAATGAAAAATCGAAATAGGAATTAAGAGATTGGTATATAATTGGTGACGTTGGATATAATTTACGTAAGATGTTTTTTAGGAGCGTGACTCATGAAAAAGAAATTTCCCATATTATTTTTCGTTACAATATGTTTTCTTGTTCCTTTTTTTATTGGTTTCGTTATTTATGACAATCAGTTCTCGGATAATGAAAGTGGAATCAATATTGGAAAACAAGATGAAATTGAAGATAGTGTAATGGACCCTATAGATGAAAACTTACAATCGAGTAACGAAGAGGACCAGGATCCTGTAGAACCTATTCAAAGTGAAAATAACATAATTGAAGAGAAAAAAACAAATTTCATAAGCAAGTCTATGGAGAAACCAGAAGTAAGAGAAACTCTCATGAGTTTATCTGGACAACTAGATGATGTAAATATATCTCTTAAGGACAACGATCAACGAGAAATGGTATCATTAATGCAGAACTCTTTAACAGCTTATATGAATCAAGAGGATTCATATAAGGAGGATATTGCTAAAGCGTTGGATATTTATAATAAGCTGACTACAGAAGAACAAAGGCAAGTGAAAAGTACAATTTTAACCAATGTCAATGTAAGTGAGCTTTTGTTTTTAAAGAAAACATTTGGATTTTAATTTGAGCGAAAATTTATGAATTAAGTAAAAAATAATTCATACGTATAGTAGACGAATAAATATGTTTAATACCTTCAGGAATATCTAGATAGATACTCTTAGGAGGTTTTTTTTATTGGATGGGAAAGTGCTGGATTTTCATAATACTTAGATAATACCTAGTGTAATCTCGGCGGCTGTGGATAGTTCTATAGGCATAAATATTTAGGAGTATGAAACTCATTTTATATGCTAGCCTGACCCAATTGCTTAAAAAATAGATAATATAAAATTAAAATCTAATCATTATTGACAATATACAATAAAATCTTCGCGAGATAAGTAATATAATGGATACAGTAAACTACGGTTATAAAACTGTTCAATAATTGTTAGAAGTGGGGGATTAGGGTTGGGTGTAAAAAATATACAATCTCGGAAGCTGCGAATATACTGACCTAAACAATTTCTTAAAAATCAACATATTCTTTAGTTTTAATGAATATAGATATGGGTATAACTTTGTTAGACTTAACGTAACGGAGGTATTGCGAAAATACACAGCCATTATACAGAAATAGTAAATGTAAATGATAAGGATATATGGAGGGCTTATGATGAAGGACGATACTCAGGATAAAAGATATTTTTATGTAGGAGAAGGGTCCCAGGAGATAAAATTGTTTGAAAGTGGAAATTCTTACGAAAGTTATAAATTTTTAGGAGCACACGAAATGAATGATCTTCATCGAGAAGGAGTACGGTTTATCGTCTGGGCACCTAATGCCTCTAAAGTACATCTTGTTGGTGATTTTAATGATTGGGATAATATAGGTTATCCCATGGAAAAGATCTATGGAGGATCACTTTGGGAAGTTTGTGTGCCCCATGTCAAAACGTACGATTCATATAAATTTAAAATCACTACTTCTCTTGGAGCTATTATTTTTAAATCCGATCCCTATGCATTCCACTCTGAAGAACGTCCACATAGTGCTTCCAAATATGTGAATATTGATAATTACAAGTGGAATGATTACCTGTGGATGGAAAAAAGAAAGAAATGGAATTCTTACGATCAGCCTGTTTCTATTTATGAAGTGAATTTTTCTAGTTGGAAGAAAAAAAGTGATGGTAAGCAGTATTCTTATAGAGATTTGGCAGATGAGCTAGTTTCTTATGTAAAAGAAATGAACTATACTCATGTTGAAATCATGCCAATTATGGAACATCCATATGATGGTTCATGGGGATACCAAATTACTGGATATTTTGCGCCAACAAGTCGTTTTGGAACGCCGGAAGATTTTATGTACTTCATTGATAGGTGTCACCAAAACGATATCGGAGTATTGCTGGATTGGGTACCAGGACATTATTGCAAAGATGCTCATGGTTTATACCACTTTGATGGCAAAGATTGTTTTGAATCTAGTAATCCAGAGCTAGCAGAAAATGTTCAATGGGGCACGGTGAATTTTGATTATGAAAAACCTGAAGTAAGAAGTTTTTTAATATCTAATGCAATATTTTGGCATGAAAAGTACCACATTGATGGGATGAGGATTGACGCAGTTGCCTATATGTTATATCTAAATTTTTCTGGTAAAGACATTCGAAATAATTACGGTGGATATGAAAATGTTGAAGCTATTGATTTTATAAGGCAGTTAAATGAAGTGGTTTTCCATCACTTCCCTACTACACTGATGATGGCTGAAGAATCTACAGCATGGCCACTAGTGACCATGCCAACAGACGTAGGTGGATTAGGTTTTAATTATAAATGGAATATGGGATGGATGAACGATATTTTAAAATATATGGAGTTAGACCCCCTTTATCGAAAGGGCAATCACGATGCGTTAACATTCACCATGACATACGCTTTCTCTGAAAATTACGTACTCCCCTTAAGTCACGATGAGGTAGTACACGGAAAAAAATCTTTACTCAATAAGATGCCTGGAGGTTACGAGGAAAAGTTTGCAAATTTGCGACTCCTTTATTCATATATGTACGCACATCCTGGCAAGAAACTCTTGTTTATGGGTGGAGAGTTTGGTCAATTTATCGAGTGGAATGAATGGCAGGCATTAGATTGGCATTTACTAGAATACGATTACCATAGCAAAATGAGAACTTTTGTAAAGGATATAAATATGCATTATCAGACAGAAAGATGCCTTTATGAATTAGATACTACATATGATGGATTTCATTGGATAGAGCATCACAATGATCAAGAAAGTATTATTGCTTTCGAACGTATTGATAAGGATGGAAATAGGCTAATTGCAATTTTTAATTTTACTCCAATAGAAAGAAAAAAGTATTCAATTAATGTTCAACTTCCAGGAATTTATAAGATGGTGTTAAATAGTAATGCCACGAAGTATGGTGGGAATACACCTGTAATAGGTAAATATAAAGCAGTGGAAAATCCAAATGATGATACCATGTTTATTATTCATGTTGATCTACCTCCATTAGCAGGAATATACATTAAAAGAGAAGAGGAAAATGCAGAATGCGTGATGGAAAATGCAGAATTCAGAATGCAAAATGCAGAATTTGAAAGCTAAAAGCCAAAAGTAAATTTAAGACTCAAAAGAAAATATGTTAATTAAAGAATAAAGCACTAAGAAAATGACTAACTCTATTCTAGGAAGAGGAGGAAAATATAATGGTAAAAAATTGTAAAGTTGTAGTTATGTTATTAGCTGGAGGTCAAGGTTCAAGACTGAGAGAATTGACAAAAGATGTTGCAAAGCCTGCTGTACCTTATGGGGGAAAATATCGAATTATAGATTTCGCTCTCAGCAATGTGGCAAACTCAGGATTAAATAATATAGGAGTTTTAACCCAATATAAACCTCATCAGTTAAATGATCATATCGGTATAGGTTCGCCTTGGGATCTAGATAGAAACAATGGAGGAATCCGAACTCTTGCACCATTTGCAAATGAATTAGAGGGTAGATGGTACAAAGGAACTGCCAATGCCATTTATGAAAATATGAATTATATCGAAGGCATTAATCCAGAGTATGTGCTCGTTTTATCTGGCGATCATATCTATAAAATGGATTATACAAAACTAATTGATTTTCATATAGAAAAAGAAGCAGATGCAAGTATTTCTGTAATCGAAGTACCCTGGGAGGATACCGCAAGATTTGGAATTATGAATGTGGAAGATGGCAATCGAATTATTGAGTTTGAAGAAAAACCAAAAGTTGCAAAAAATAATTTAGCATCTATGGGAGTTTATGTTTTTAATTGGAAAGTATTAAAAGAGTATCTCAAAGAAGATGTTGTAGATGATAACTCATCAAAGGATTTTGGGAAAGATATTATTCCTAAAATGCTCCGGGACAATAAAAAATTATATGCATATGTATTTGATGGTTACTGGATGGATGTTGGAACCATTAAGAGTTACTGGCAAGCAAATATGGATTTGTTGAAAGGTGAGCATGAACTAGATTTATATGATAGAAAATGGCGCATTCGCACTAAGAATAGACATATACCCCCACAATACATAGCACCAACAGCAAGAGTGAAAAATACAATATTAAACGAAGGTTGTGTTATTGCAGGTACCTTGAATAATTGTGTTTTAGCTACTGAAATTTACGTGGACGAAGATGCATATGTAGAAAACTGTGTTGTATTGTCTAAAGCGATTATTAAGCCAGGAGCAAAGGTTTTTAATGCGATTATTATGGAAGATGTTGTAATAGAGGCAAATACGATAATAGGATCGTTGGTCGATGATAAAGTTTACTTGGTTACGAAGGAACACGTAGTGACAGAATAAAAGGAGGATAATTATGGAAAATTGCTTAGGAGTAATTACGATGGGACAAAATGATAATAATTTTGGAGCATTATGTAAAAAAAGACCCGATGCCATGTTACCATTTGCAGGAAGATACCGGTTAATTGACTTTACTTTATCAAACATGGTCAATGGTGGAATAGATGGTGTAGGAATATTTACGGGAAATAAAATACAATCTGTAATGAATCATGTTAGAAGTGGAAAACCTTGGGGTTTAAATAGGAACGTTGATGGTTTATATCTATTTCCACCAGAATACGACACTGAAACTATATATCATAGTGTGGGAGATTTAAATGAGTTAAAGAAAAATCAAGAGTTCTTTTTACACAGTAACGCTGAAAATCTATATTTTAGCTCTACGAACATGCTGACAAATATTGATTTAGCTCCGGCTTACAATGAGTTTCTAAAATCAAACGCTGATATTACATTGATCTATAAGAATATAGATCAAGCAAATAAAAATTATATCGGTTGTCATCAAATGTCATTAGATGATGAAAAGAGGTTAAAGCAAGTAGGGATGTACATAGGTATCAGTGAAAAAATTAATGTATATTTAGAGATGTTTTTTATAAAGAAAAAAGTTTTCTTTGAAATCTTAAATCAATCAATAGAAACAGGAAAAGAACAATATATTCAAGAAGCTATATTTAATTCATACGAAAAGTATTGTGTAACATGTCACGAATATAAAGGCAATGTAAACTACATTAATAATATACAAAGTTACTATGATGCAAATATGAGAGTTTTAGATCGTGAATTTTCTAAAGATTTGTTTTATACGAATGGTCATATTTTCACTACAGTAAAAGATGAGCCGCCAACTTATTACCGCGAAAATTCGTCAGTAAAAAACTCTTTTGTTGCCAATGGTTGTATTATTGACGGCACAGTGGAAAATTCCATTATATTTAGAGGGGTAAATATAGCTAAAGGGGGAGTAATTCGCAATTCAGTTATTATGCAAAAAACGGACATTGGGGAGAATGTTTTAATTGAGAATGCTATTTTAGATAAGGATGTTGTAGTAAATCCAAATGTTACTTTAATGGGTAACAGATCTATACCTTACGTAGTTTCAAAAGGAGAAATAATCTCAAATGAGGAACCTGTTTCTCCTTACAGAGTACTTCAATCACTAACTCACAAATGTGAAGGCAAGACTTCCCAGGAGGTAAGTTAGATGATGAATGTTTTACTTGTTGCTGCAGAAGCATCCCCCTTTATAAAAACGGGGGGATTAGCTGATGTAGTAGGTTCATTACCCCAAGCCCTTAAATCCAGTTGTCTAGATATACGAGTAGTACTCCCTTTATACAGACAGATAGCAGAAAAATATAGTAAGGATTTGACTTTAATAGCAGAATATAAAGTGTACTTAGGGTGGCGTGAGCAATACGTAGGTGTAAAATCATTAACCTTAGATGGAATACTCTATTATTTTCTTGATAATGAGTTTTACTTTTCTAGAGATAAGATCTATGGAGAAGGAGATGATGGGGAGAGGTTTACCTTTTATTCGAAAGCAATTTGTGAGCTTCCCAAACATATAGAGTTTAAACCGGATATCGTTCACACTAATGACTGGCATACGGCATTAGTCAATGTCCTTATAAAGGAGTATGCATATTCTGATGATGCTTATAAAGGGATGAAGACGATCTTAACGATTCACAATTTAAAATATCAAGGAGTATTTGATTCCAAGATATTAGGAGAGCTAGTTAATTTACCGCACTCATATTTTCATGAAGAAGCATTTAAGTTCTACGATAGTGTAAACTTTTTAAAGGCAGGTATCGTATTTGCTGATGCAGTGACAACCGTATCAAAAACATATGCACAAGAGATTAAAAACTCCTTCTATGGGGAAGGATTAGAAGGGATTATTAAAAAGCACGAGAATAAAATCACGGGTATCGTAAATGGGATAGACTACGCTAAATACGATCCTAGTCATGATCCGGTTATTCACAAAAACTATGATGTGGGCTGCGTTAGTTGTAAGAAAGATAATAAAATATATTTACAAGACAAATTTGGATTGCCAATAAATCCAGATGTTCCCATGGTATCAATGGTTACAAGATTAGTTGATATGAAGGGACTAGAGTTAATTGCTCATATACTCGATGAACTGTTACAAGAAAATTTACAATTTGTTCTTTTGGGTACTGGAGATAAAAAGTATGAGGACATGTTCTACTATTTTCAAGGTCGGTATCCTCAAAAAGTTGCAGCGCGAATTTGTTTTGATGAAGTGGAATCACATGAAATTTATGCTGGATCAGATATCTTCCTCATGCCTTCTATGTTTGAGCCATGTGGATTAAGTCAACTAATTGCTTTAAGATATGGTACAGTTCCCGTGGTGAGGGAAGTTGGTGGTCTAAAAGATACGATTATTCCATTTAATCATGTTACTGGGGAGGGCAATGGATTTACCTTCCACGATTACAATGCTCACGATTGTTTATTTGCCATAAAGAATGCGCTAGTATACTATGAAGACAAGACTATTTGGGATAATATCGTCAAACAAGGGATGCAATCAATAAATGATTGGAACAAATCATCCAAAGAGTACATAGAGATATATAATCTCGTGTCTAATAAGTAATAGAGGGTGATATTTATCAATAGATATACAGGACAAATCATAGAAAATTTTAATCATGTAATTTTAACGCAGACTGGAAAGAAAGACAGCTACACAAAATTAGAAAGATATACTGCATTAGCAGCTCTAGTAAAAGAGTATATTAGTCAAAATTGGGCTGATACAAAAGTAAGATATAGAAATGAAAAAGTCAAACAAGTATATTATTTATCCATGGAATTTTTGACAGGAAATTTCTTAAAGAAAAATTTAGAATATTTAGGAATGTATAAAGAGGTGCAGGAAGCTTTAGCTACACTTGAAATTTCCATAGATGAGTTAATAGAAGTAGAAGTCGATCAAGGTCTAGGTAATGGTGGTTTAGGCAGATTAGCTGCTGCCTTTCTTGATTCATTAAGCTCTTTATCTATGCCAGGACATGGTTGTGGTATACGATATAAAAATGGACTATTTGAACAAAAGATAGTAGATGGAGAGCAGGTAGAATTTCCTGATCAATGGCTAAAAAATGGAAATGTGTGGGAGTATAAGAGGGTAGATGAAATTGTAGATGTAAAATTTGGTGGAAATATCGAAGTCTATGGAGAAGGGGATCGACTTGGTTTTCATCATACTGGATATGATGTAATAAAGGCAGTACCCTATGACATGCCGATAATAGGCTACTTAAATAAAACCGTTAATACTCTTAGACTTTGGTCTGCAGAAGAAATAGAAAATGCTTTGGATTTTCATGCCTTTTCTATGGGGAAATATTCACAAGCCTATGAAAAAAAGAATCAAGTAGAGAGCCTTACACAAGTTCTTTATCCTAATGATGAATACGAGGAAGGTAAGATTTTAAGATTAAAGCAAGAATATTTTTTGGTTTCTGCATCACTACAAAGTATTATGGCCCAGTTTAGGAAGTTAGATGTACCTATATCATCATTTCATGAATATATAGCCGTGCACATAAATGATACTCATCCAGCCCTTGCTGTACCAGAATTGATGCGATTGTTAATGGATGAAAATAATCTCAAGTGGGAAGAAGCTTGGAAAATTACAGTAAATACGTTGGCCTATACAAACCACACAATTATGCGCGAAGCCATGGAAACGTGGAATATGGGAATGTTAAGAAAATTAATGCCTAGAATAAGTATGATCGTGGAAGAAATAAGCGCTAGATTCTTAAGTGAGTTGAAAGACAAAGGTATAGATGAGTCTAAAATAGAAAACATGTCTATTATATCCCATGATACAGTAAAGATGGTGCCCTTATCTATAGTTGGCACCCATAGTATTAATGGAGTAGCAGAGCTCCATACTGACATATTGAAAAATCGAGAATTAAAAGATTTTTGTGAGGTATTTCCAAATAAATTCAATAATAAAACCAATGGAATAGTCCATCGGCTTTGGTTGTTAGAGGCAAACCCAAACCTCAGTGATTTCATAGAAGAATTAATTGGAAACAGATTTAAAAAAGATCCCAAAGTATTGAAGGATCTATTAAAGTATGAAAGGGACTCATCCATAGTAGATAGACTATTTGACATAAAGCATAAGAATAAGGAGAAATTAGCAAAGTATATTTTAGATGAAAAAGGTATCGTGGTAAATCCCTACTCTATTTTCGATGTTCAAATTAAGCGTATCCACGAGTATAAAAGACAGCTACTAAATATTTTACACATCATGTACTTGTATAATTGCTTAAAAGATAATCCTAATTTAGATATGGTGCCAAGGACGTTTATTTTTTCAGGGAAATCAGCACCTAGTTACTACCAGGCAAAACAGATTATTAAGTTGATCCATTCTATAGCGGAGGTAATTAATAAGGATTTAACCATCAAAGATAAGTTGAAAGTTATATTCTTAGATAATTATGGGATAAAACTAGCCACAAAGATCATTCCAGCAGCAGACGTAAGTGAACAGATATCGACTACAACAAAAGAAGCTTCTGGAACGAGCAATATGAAGTTTATGATGAATGGTGCCATTACAATAGCGACATTAGATGGTGCAAATGTTGAAATTACAAAGGAAGTTGGAGAAAACAATATTGTATTATTTGGTCTTAAAGATTATGAGATCTATGAATTATATCGTAGTGGTGAATATCGCGCTTTTGATATGTACAATGAGTATCCTGAAATAAAGAGAGTGGTTGATCAATTGATCAGTGGGGATTACAACATTTTTGGAGAAGGGTTCCCATCACTACATGATCGGTTGTTAAAAAACAATGATGAATTTTTTGTCTTAAAAGATTTTAATTCCTATAAAGAAGCCCAAGAAAGAATCGGAAATATATATAGAAATAAGAAACAATGGGGTAAAATGTCTTTCGCGAATATTGCTTGTTCTGGAGCATTCTCTTCAGATTACACCATAAAGAAGTACGCTAGAGATATATGGAATATAAAATCAATAGCAGATTGAGGGGATCCTATGTTAGAAGATATTTACCCTGTTACACCGAAGAAGTTAGGTTACCTGTATAATCCTAATTATTGTGAATTTAGAGTATGGGCTCCGGCACAAGAACAAGTTTTTTTAGCCATTTATGAAAATGCCTTATGTGTTCATAGGGTATTATATTCTATGGAAAAAGATACTGATGGAGTTTTTGAAATGACAATAAAAAGTGATTTAGAGGGAGCTTATTATACCTTTATCGTAGGTAACAGCGAGGTTACCGACCCCTATGCAGTAGCTTTAAGTGAAAATAGCCATCGTAGTGTTGTTGTGGATTTGTCACAGACAAATCCACTTGGATGGGAGATTCATAAGGTGCCAAGTGGTAACAATGGTTGTGATGCCATTGTTTATGAATTGCAAATTGCTGATTTTACTGGGTATGGAAGGTCTAGAGAAAAAAGTGGTTATTTACGTCTTACACAGAGTGATGTCCAGTCTGGTGGTTACCAAAGAGGATTGTCACATTTGAAAGATTTAGGTGTAACACACATACAAATTATGCCTATAAATGATTTTTTGACAGTTGATGAAAATAAGTCACCTCGTAGTAAAGACAATTATAATTGGGGATATGATCCGGAGCACTACAATGTACCAGAAGGTTCTTATGCGTCTAATGCAGTTGACCCAAAGGTTAGAATTATAGAATGTAAAAAAATGATTATGAAACTCCATGAAGAAGGGTTTCAGGTCATTATTGATGTAGTCTATAATCATACTTACCGAGGAGAAGTATCAAATTTCAACATTTTGGTCCCTGGATATTACTACCGGAGGGACAAAGAGGGTAAGTTTTCAAATGGTACAGGATGCGGAAATGAGATTGCCACAGAGAAAGAAATGGCAAAAAGGTTTATTATAGATTCCCTGATCTATTGGGTCGGTGAATATAAAGTAGATGGATTTCGGTTTGATTTAATGGGACTTATAGACGTAAATACGGTTAAAGAATTTATGAAAGTTTTAAGATGGATGAATAAAGATATTATGGTTTATGGTGAACCTTGGGTAGCGGGAGATTCTGTGTTGCCTCATGAACAAAGAACGTTAAAAGGCACACAAGTACACCAAGGATTTTCTCTTTTCAACGATGTTTTCAGGGATGCAGTAAAGGGTGGAAATGACGATACCAGTAAAGGTTACATCCAAGGAAACTGTGATAGAAAAAATGCAGTTGAAACGGGGATTGTTGGTTCAATCAATTTTGATCTTTTCCATAAAGGTTTTGCAGCTAATCCTGAAGAAAGCATTAACTACATTAACTCACATGATAATCTCATATTGTACGATAAAATCAAGAAAACAGATTCTTGTATGGACGAAGAAGCAAGAATTCGGATGAATAAATTAGCTCTTGCTATTTTATTTACAGCCCAAGGCATACCATTGATTCACGCAGGTAACGAATTTTTAAGGTCCAAACAGATGGATCACAATAGTTATAAATCGTCACTCTTGATTAATGAAATTGATTGGTCAAATAAAGAAAAGTATTATGAGTTTTATCTTTACGTAAAAGACCTCATCACCTTAAGGAAAACCTATAAAGGCTTCCGGATGAAAAATGCAGAAGAAATTAGAGAGTCTATAAAATTTGTGGAACTTGGTAATTGTGTAATCGCTTATTCCATAAAGCAAAAAGGAGAAAAGTATGATTATCTATTGGTCCTGCATAACCCTTTAGAAGAGGTTGTGAAAATACCAGTGGAAAAGTTATTTGACACAGTAGAGATGAAGGGCACAATGATCGCTGTTAAAAAGGTTTTTGACGAGATAGGATTACTTACTACTGGAAATAATTTTGAACAAATACAAGAGGTTGAAGTGGGTATCCAGACAAGTGCTATTTGGGAAGTGAGAAGTAGAAAGTAGAAAGTTGGAAAGTTGGAAAGTTGGAAAGTTGGAAAGTTGGAAAGTTGGAAAAAAATATAGAGATAGTATGGGACTGGGATGCCAGTTCCCTTTTTTGACGTGTGTTACATTGTTTCAACAATCGTAGGGGCGCACTGTGTGCGCCTCCATTAATCGCTAAATTAATCTCGACCGTATAACTCTGTCAATTCTCGAAGCTGATCTGTGACTTCTACGTAATTATGAGAAGATAATCGCCACTTCCAGTTTCCTTCTAGAGTAGACGGTGTGTTCATTCTGGCTTCGCCGCCTAGACCTAAAATATCTTGCATAGGGGCAATGGCGACGTCACTTATCGAACTCCAAGCTGATCTGATAAATCCCCAATGATATCCTTCGCTATGGTTTAAATGTAAATAGTTTACTGCATAATGTAATCTTTCCTCACAAGTAGTCTCTAGCCATTGAACCACGGTAGTGTTATCATGGGTCCCAGTGTAGACTACACTATTTTTTATAAAGTTGTGAGGTAAGTAGAAATTGGTTGAATCAGAATCAAAGGCAAATAATAAAACGTTCATACCAGGGTATCCTGTATCTTCTTTTAATTTATTGATTCCCGATATAGGAGGACCTAAGTCCTCGGCGATTATTGTAACCTTGCTAAGTGTAGATTCAATTGCATCAAATAATTTTATTCCAGGTCCAGTTTCCCAAGAACCATCTTTTGCTAATGAGCCATAAGGGATAGACCAATAGGCATAAAATCCAATAAAATGATCTAAACGAATTACATCAAAAAGTTCAAGAGAGCCTTCGATACGGTTAATCCACCACGTAAAACCTTCATCTTCCATGGCCTTCCACCGATATACAGGAGTACCCCATAATTGACCTTCTTCTGCAAAGCAATCTCCAGGAACTCCTGAAACCTCAATAGGATCTTCATTTGAATCCAGAAGAAATAAATGACCATCTACCCAATTTTCTACACTGTCTTCAGGTACGTAAAAGGGAATATCACCGATTATTTGAATTCCTCTATTATTCGCATACTCTTTTACCATTATCCACTGTCGATAAAAAAAAAATTGGATAAAATTCCAATATTGTATTTCCTCTTTCAAGGTTTCTTCGTAGTAGTTTATAGCTTCAGTAGATCTAAATTTAATACAATCCTCCCAAGATCGCCAAGGCTTGTAGTTGAAATGAGTTTTCAGCGCCATAAAAAGACTGTAATCATGAAGCCAAACTTTTTCACATGAAAACTTGTAAATTTGTTCAGCATACTTTTCATATCCAATAATAAATGCTTGCTTCAATAACTTCATTTTATGAAAAAACATCTTTGAATAATCTACTTGATCTTCATTGTGACGTAAATCAGCATTTTTTAATACATCTTCTTCTAATAGTCCATTCTCAACTAAGTATTCTAAATCAATTAAATAGGGATTGCCTGCAAAGGATGAAAAGCATTGATAAGGAGAGTCTCTATAGCTCGTAGGACCCAGAGGTAAGACTTGCCAATACCTTTGTTTGGCATTGTATAAGAAATCAATAAACTTCAAAGCCTCTCTACCCATAGTTCCAATACCATAATTTCCAGGTAGAGAAGTAATGTGCAAAAGTACACCGCTCCCTCTTTCCATAAGAACCTCCCTTTATAATGAAATGAATACGCCAACCATAATTTAAAATTATTTCATAAAATTAGTATAACATAAAGATACTAATAGTAAGACAATGCAGAATGCATAATGCATAATGCAAAATGTAAAGTGTAAAATGCAAAGTACAACGTGTAAAGTGCAAAGTGTAAAGTGCAAAGTGTAAAGTGCAAAGTGTAAAGTGTAAAGTGTAAAGTGTAAAGTGTAAAGTGTAAAGTGTAAAGTGTAAAGTGTAAAGTGTAAAGTGCAAAATGCAGAGTGTAAAGTAAAAAGTGCTTAATGCTTAATGCCTGATACTTAATGCTTGACACTTAATGGTGACAGAATGCTTAACACAATAAACAATTGTTTGATATTATATGGATATTCATGTATTATCTTAATAAGACTTATTTTGAGTAAGTGTATTAAATGAAAAGAAGGTATATTATGATAGAATTAGGTAAGATACAAAAGTTACAAGTTATTCGGAATACGAAAATTGGGGTTTATTTAAATTCTAAAGATGATATGAGTATGGATATGGATATGGAAGACGTTTTACTTCCAAAGAGCCAAGTTCCTAGTGAACTTAAAATTGGTGAAGAAATTGAAGTGTTTGTATATAAAGATTCAGAAGATAGAAGAATTTCCACCGTTAGAAAACCTAAGATCACTCTTGGGGAGATTGCTATGCTTAGAGTTATTGAAGTTGCAGAGATTGGTGCATTTTTAGATTGGGGTTTAGAAAAAGACCTGTTTCTCCCTTTTAAGGAACAACTGGGAAAAATCAAAGAAGGAGATCTTTATTTAATTGGAATGTACGTAGATAAGAGTGAAAGACTCTGCGGTACAATGAAAGTTTCTAGATTATTAGAAAATGAGTCTCCTTATAAAGTAAATGATTTAGTTACAGGTACCATTTATAGTGTGAATAAAGATTTGGGTGCATTTATAGCAGTGGATAATAAATACCATGGACTTATCCCAAGTACTGAATTTTTAGGTGCCAATGGTTACGGCGACACAGTGGAAGCTAGGATTAGAAAAGTACAACCAGATGGAAAATTAGAATTAAGTTTTAGAAGAGAAGCATTCAGTGAAATTGATGGAGATGCAGATAAAGTAATGGATAGGTTAAAATATAGAGGTGGAGTCATTAAATTAAATGATAAGAGCTCGCCAAGTGCCATTAAAGCAGAGTTTTCATTGAGCAAAAGTGCTTATAAAAGAGCTATCGGAAGACTATTTAAGGAAAGAAAAATAGTGATTACAGAAACAGGAATCACTCTCGTGACTGAATAACTTAGCAGATAAGAAAAGTTTGGCAGTAAGGGTAAGGACTGGCACACCCCGTCCCTACCCTTATACCAGTTACTGAGTAAAAGAATATAAACGGTCCAATATGTTCATAAATAGGAAAGTACACCTTCTCTATTATGTTTGCATAACCACTGTCATCTTAACCCCGGTGGAGAGATGCTTGGCCTGAATAGTTTTTAGTATGAAGATGGGGGGGTTACTTGTCAGTTGTAAGTTATTGGTTATTAGTTCCAACTAACCAACTAACCAACCAACCAACTTTCCAACTATCCTCAAGTACTTGTGTCAGAAATGCTTTCTACACATAAATTAATAGGAATGATAATATAAATGATAATATAAATAAAACAGATAATTTGGTAGCAAGGGGGGATACCCCCTAGTAATAGCAATTGACGACTGTTAAACTACCGTTAACAACTGTTGATGGAGGTAATAAATGAAATTAAAGGTTGGCGTAATTTTTGGTGGCAAGTCTGGGGAACATGATGTTTCACTTATGTCTGCTAGCAATGTAATAGAAGTAATGGATGAAAATAAATACGATGTTGTTAAAATTGGAATAACAAAATTAGGTAAGTGGATGATTTATACCGGAGATATCCACAGTATAAAAGATGGATCTTGGGAGAAAGACGAAAAGAATCTTATTGTTGAGTTTTCACTATTTGACCATCCAATGATCGCTTCTATTGATGTATTTTTTCCAGTATTACATGGACCTAATGGCGAAGATGGTACAGTTCAGGGGCTATTAAAGCTTATAGGAAAACCTTTTGTAGGATGTGGTGTTCTTGCATCTTCAGTAGGAATGGATAAAGTTTACTCGAAAATATTATTTGAAAATGCGGGGATCCCCATAGGTGATTATATGCCGTTGACCCTAAGTGATTGGAATTTTAAAAGAGATGAAATGATTATAAAAATTGAAGAAAAACTATGTTATCCATTTTTTGTAAAACCAGCAAATATGGGATCAAGTGTTGGTATTTCTAAAGTTCATAATAGAGATGAAATGATTGTGGGACTTCAGGAAGCTTTTACATATGATAGTAAGCTCATTTTGGAGAAAGCTATTGATTGTAGAGAAGTAGAATGTGCGGTACTGGGAAACCAAGAACCTAAAGCATCTGTTCTTGGAGAAATCATACCTTCTCAAGAGTTCTACGATTATCAAGCAAAATATACAGATGGTAACAAATCAACGTTAATCATTCCAGCAAAACTAGAAAATAGTATAACTGAAAAAATTAGAAATTACGCCGTTAAAGCATTTATGAGCATTAATGGTAGAGGACTATCTAGAGTAGATTTCTTTATAGAAAAAGGTACAGAAAATATATTTATAAACGAAATCAACACATTACCAGGCTTCACGAACATAAGTATGTATCCTAAATTATGGCAAAAAACTGGAATTTTATATGAAGAATTGATAGAAAAGCTAATCGAATTAGCTATTGAAGAGCATAAACAAAGTCGTTTAGGGCTCTAGACAAACGTTGCAAGTTTAATATATAGAGGAACTTGCAGGCCTATCCTCTATATAGTAGAAGAAAATAGTGTCACTATAATTAAACAACCATTCGCAAAAGGGGTGCAATATGGGAGATAAAAAGAAAATATGGATTTCCATTAAGGGAAAGACACAACCACAAGATGGACCAGAAGATATTGTGGAGTTAGTTACTCAAGGGGAAATCTATAAAAAAAGCATGAGCGACTATATCATATATGATGAAACGGAAGTCTCTGGCTTAGAAGGAACTACAACCACATTAAAGATTGATGATGGCAAGGTATCTATTATCAGGTTAGGTACGACGAATTCCCATATGACTTTCGAAAAAGGTAGAAAAAACTACAATGTATACTCTACACCATATGGAGATATGTCTATGATGATCTATACACAGGCTGTAGATGTAAATTATAATAGCGATCACAATCCTACCAATATATACGTAGATTATAATATAGAAATAAAAGGGCTTATGGCCTCAAGAAATACATTAAATATTGAAGTAAAGCATTAAAGTGAGGTAGATATGATGAAAAGTACAAAAGAAAAAGTAATTGATAGTATAAGAGTGGCAGTGATAGAAAGTATTGAACGATGTATATCCCAAGAGATATTTACATTAGAGAACATCCCACCAATTACTGTGGAGGTTCCACGAGAAACAAGTCATGGTGAATTTGCTACAAATGTTGCAATGCATATTACCAAATTAGCAAAAATGCCACCAAGAGTCATAGGAGAAGCAATTATAAAAAATATTAAGGTGGAAAATAATTACTTAAAATCTGTAGAAATAGCAGGACCAGGTTTTATTAATTTTCATTTAAAAACCAATTGGCTATACGAAGTATTAGAAGAAGTATACGACCAAAGATCTGATTACGGCAAATGTAATATTGGTGAGAACAAAAAAGTTAATGTAGAATTTATTAGCGCTAACCCTACTGGTCCTATGCACATGGGAAATGCAAGAGGTGGAGCCATTGGAGATGGAATATGTTCTCTTTTAGAATGGGCAGGATATCAAGTTTCTAAGGAGTTTTACATTAATGACGCCGGAAATCAAATTGAGAAATTTGGACAATCATTAGAAGCAAGATACCTACAATTATTAGGTGCAGAGTTAGAATTTCCAACAGATGGTTATCAAGGTGGAGATATCACAGACCATATGAAAAATTTTATTGAGTTACATGGTAAAAAGTATTTGAATGTGGAAAGTAAAGAAAGAAAAAAAGCTTTTATCGATTACGCTTTAAATCTTAACTTACTAAAAATCAAAGATGACTTATCAGACTATGGAATCAAATACGATGTATGGTTTTCTGAAAGTGTTCTTCATTGTCAAGATCAAGTCAATAAGATTATAAAAGAACTTCAAGACAAGGGATGCGCCTATGAAAAAGATGGAGCTATATGGTTTAAGGCTACTGACTTTGGCTGTGAAAAAGATGACGTGTTAATTAGAAATAACGGCATTTCTACTTACTTTGCAGCGGATATTGCCTATCACATGGATAAACTAAGAACTAGAGAATTTAATTGGTCTATCAATGTATGGGGAGCCGACCATCATGGACATGTTGCTAGATTAGCAGCAGCTTTAGAGGCTTTAGGAATTGAGCGAGAAAGATTGACAGTGATCATTATGCAGTTAGTACGACTTACTCGTAAAGGCGAAATAGAAAGAATGTCTAAAAGAAGCGGTAAAATGGTTACCCTATCAGATTTAATCGGAGAAGTAGGCAAAGATGCTGCGAGATTTTTCTTTAACCTAAGATCACCTGAAAGTCACTTAGATTTTGATTTAGACCTAGCAGTAGAAGAATCAAATGAAAATCCAGTATTTTATGTGCAATACGCGTATGCTAGAATTTGTAGTATTTTAAAACAAATAGATGTAGAAGTAAGTTTCTCACAAGTGACGCTGACTTTATTAAAAGAAAAAGAAGAGTTAGAAATAATTAGAAAACTAGCAGATCTACCCCAAGAATTTATTACAGGAATAGAAAAACTAGACCCAAGTAGAATTACAAAATACACATTAGACTTAGCATCTACTTTCCATAGCTTCTACAATGCCTGTAGAGTCAAGGTAGAAGATGAGGAACTCATGAAGGCACGAATCGTATTGATACAATGTACAAAGCAAGTTCTAAAGAACTGCTTAGATATGTTAGGTGTAAGTGCGCCAGAGAGCATGTGATTCAATTAATAATGAATAATTATTAATTGAAAATGCAGAATTCAAAATGCAGAATGCAGAATTAAAATGCAAATGCAAAATGTGAAATGCAAAACCCGTAGGGGCGAACTGTGTTCGCCCGGTATTTATTCATATTTCGACTGAGAAATAGAACACAATTACGATAAAAAATGCCTCTAGTAGCTAGCCAACCCCCGTTGTTATATCAAGTCTTATCACTGATTAATTTTAAGTATGAATCTTATTATGAGACTAATTCAGTTACAAAATTAGACAAAAAATTTATAAAGAAGCACACGTATATATTTATATATACGTGTGCTTCTTTTGTTGATAAAATAGGTAAACATACATAAATGGGGGTGACGTGATGAGTAAAGGTAGTGAGAAGGAAAATGGTATGGTATTAGTTACTGTAATTATACTTGGAGCCATTGTAATTATGATAGGAACAGCTATGTTATCTACAGGAGTAATGGAAGTGAAAAGTGGGAATTATTTTGAAAATAAGACCCAGGCATATTATGTGGCGAAGGCTGGGGCGGATATAGTTGCCAAGAAGATTATAGATAAAAATATCGTGATCCCCAGTTATCCAGCTTCTTTCACGGGAAATATAGATGGAGATAGTTATAAAGTAGATGTGTCAAAAATTAGTAATGAGATTAGCATTAAGTCCACAGGGCAAAGTAAGGGTGTAAAGGATGAAGTTGTATTAAAGGTATTACAAAAGGTGAGCACATCAACTGTATACAATTTTGATATGGCGATTTTTTCTAATAATAATATAAATCTTGAAAATGGCGTAACAATAACTGGAGATGTAGGAACAAATAATAGTATCGGAGACGGCTCAGGAGATAATGGAAAGATAATTGGTAATGCATATGTAGGCCCAACTGGTAATGTAAAAAGTGGAATTACTGTATCAGGAGGGATAACAAAACTAGCAGGAACGCGTACTTACTTAAGTCCTGTAATGCCTACAGTTCCTGAAGGGTTAGCATATCCAGCAAATCATGAGGAGTATTATGAAACATATACCTATGTAGGTAGCATCAGAGATGGTTTTATGGAGGTAGTGAATAAAAATTATCAATTTGATATGATCTCCGATATTAGTTTGAAGCAGATAAAAGTATCAAGCAATTCAAAATTAACCATCAATGTGGGAAGTCAAAATCGTGTTATGGTGGTTGATAAATTTGATGTGACTCAAGGACAGATATTTATTTTAGGAACTGGGAGTTTAACAATCTACGCAAAGGAAAAATTCTATGTTAAGGGCTCTATTAATTGGGATGAGCCTAACAAAAGCCCTAATAAGTTAAAAGTATATTATTATGGGGTGAATTCTGTTTCTATAGATAATGAAACAAAGTTTTGTGGAGTATTCCAGTCTGGACTAGCTCCATTAAATCTTTCAGGTGGTGGTAATTTTAACGGCACCATTATTAGTGGGACTACAGGTGCAATCAATGTAGATGGAGGACATCAAGCATATACTAATGTACTATATGCACCGAATGCTACCGTTAATATTTCTGGTGGGGGTAATTTTAAAGGAAGTATAGTTGGTAAAAGCATTAGTGTTACAGGTGGTGGTTCAGTTACTTTTAATTCTACTGGTAGCGTTAGCGTTCCAGTGACTTCAGGAGGGAGTGTCACCTATGAAAAACGCAACTACCAATAATCTCGGATTTACTCTTATAGAGCTGATTATTTCAATAGCAATTATTGCAATTTTACTAATAGCTGGTGCCTCTATTTTATCTACCACCCTTATCATCATTGCTGATGAAGGTGTGGATACAGGGTTTTTGTATCAGGCACAAGAGGCTATGGAAAGGTTAACTAGTGGGCAGATTGCTAATTTGACTTCTTATCCTAAACTCCAGCTACAAACAACAAGCGCTGCTACCATGGTGGTAAAAGATAGTTCTAATATTTCACATAGTATTGTGGGGAAATATTACATTATTAGAGAAAGAGGTACCTCAAGAATAATTCTTAAATCATTTGTACCCAACTAATAAAAATGGAAGATATATGGTGATAGTTGAAAATGAGAAATAATAATAAGGGAATCACTCTAATTGAATTGATTGTAGTAATAGCGCTAATTACAGTAGTTTTGACAGTAACCTATCAAATATTTTTCGTATCTAGCAAAATGTTTGATGCTGGAGTAAGTAAAGCAACCTTACAACATGAAACAAGGGTTGCATCAAATCAAATAACAGATAAATTAAAATTTGCAAAGGTTGTTTCTACTACTGCCATTACAGGGCAAGCTTATTATAGGATAGCGCTTGAAAGTAATACTATAACAGGATTGAATAACATGATAGTTGAAGAATATAATGCCGGAGGAACAATGACGAAAAAGGATATATATAGTACAAGTGTAAAAAATATGTTATTTACTACAAACGTAGCTGACAGCAATATAATTAATTTTGTCATAGAAGTAAGTACGGGGAAACAAGATTTTACCATTAGCTCATCTGTATTTCTTAAAAACTTTACTATTCCTAGCATATTACATGGGCAAAGTGTGTTTGTTTCAGTGTACAACTAGGGCCTAGTACTTTATAGCTACTAGACCACTAAATTACTTTATTATGGTTGTCGTCCATATTAGAACATGGACGATAAGTAATGTTCTGCCTTACTCAGTCCCACTATGCATTTAGAGCGTCCTCAAAATCTCCAACAAAAACTTCCAAGACTTCTCTATAGAAGGTATACTCACATGTTCTTCTGGAGTATGGACATCATACATATTTGGCCCAATGGAGATAATATCTAAACCTGGCATTTTTTCTTTAAATATCCCACACTCTATTCCTGCATGTATGGCTACCACATTTGGATCTTCTCCAAATAGCCTTTGGTATGATTCTACTGCGTGTTTTCTTAAGAACGAATCTTTTTCATAGGACCATCCAGGGTAGGTACTGTCAGTGGAGAGTTCAATGTTTAGGGCTTGAGATATAGAATGACACACATCAATTAGGTATTCTTTTTTTGAGTCGATACTGCTTCTTGCCGAGGAGGCTACTTGCAATTGTTTGTCATCGGTAGTGATGACTGCCATATTCATGGAGGTTTCTACTAAATCTTGGATTTCGCTACTCATGTTTTGCACTCCATTAGGAATCATCATCATTAAATGTATTACCTGATCAGTAATTTCTTTTGTAAAGCATTCACCACAGTGAACGTCTATGAAGGTGTGGTTTATAGAAATATTAGGATCGGATAAGGAATGCTCTTTTAAGAAGTTTCTCTGTGACTCCTTCATAATCAGATCTAAATTTTCTTTCTCAGTTTTATCAATTAATACAGTAGCCTCTGCTTCTCTAGGAATTGCGTTGTCCTTGGAACCACCGGAGACTTCTACTATAAGCATTTTCATTTCTCTTTTTATTGAATGCAATATTCTGGCAAGTAGTTTGTTGGCATTAGCTCTGTTTAGGTTAATGTCCATACCAGAGTGTCCACCTTTAAGTCCAGAGACGGAGATATTGTAGCAATAGAAATCTGTTGGAGCAGTCATCCTTTGTAGATTAATTTTGTGATATAATCTTACTCCACCTGCGCAGCTAGATAAGATCTCAGTGTCGTCTTCTGAATCTAAGTTAATTAGATATTTTCCTTCTAATATAGAGGTGTCAAGATTCATTGCACCTGCTAATCCAGTTTCTTCTTCTACAGTGAATACGGCTTCAATTTTTGGATGAGGTATGGTCTTTGAATCTAATACAGCCAATGTCATAGCTACAGCAATACCATTATCTGCACCTAAGGTAGTGTTTTCTGCATAAATATGATCATCAATGATTTTTAATTTAATCCCCTCAGTCAGAAAATCGTGGTTTGTATCCTTGTTTTTTTCCCATACCATATCCATATGTCCTTGAAGGATCACAGGAGGTACGTCTTCTAAACCAGTAGTAGCATTTTTCTTTATGATTATGTTATGATAAGAATCTTGAATAACTTCTAAATCTCGATTTTTAGCAAATTGGAATAAATAATCACTAATAGCCTTTTCGTTCTCAGATCCTCTAGGAATTTGAGAAATTTCATAAAAATATGTTAATACGTCGTTAGGTTCGTAGTGTGTAAATAAATCAGACATTTGTAATCTCCTTTTTAATTAGTTGGTTGGTTGGTTAGTTGGTTAGTTGGTTAGTTGGTTAGTTGGTTGGTTAGTTAGTTAGTCAGTGGATTCCTATGGAATCTTTGAAATAGAAAGCTGAACACAAGGCAGTAATTACTTGCTTAAGAGGAATACCTCACGTATATTATATAGTATTATCAAAGTTTATTTAAACATGAATGAAATTATTCTGATATAATAGTACTGTAGTTAAAGGTTATAGATAAAAGTAGTGGGTATTTTTAAGCAACTAGAAGAGTAATATATATAGTGGACTAAAAAAAGATTAGCTAAATAGAAGTACACAAATGCTAAATAAATGACTTTTAAGGGAGGAACTTCTGAATGACACAAAATAAAAAAATCATTCTATTATTGATGATATATATAACAGCAGTGCTATTGCTTACTTTGGTTCCTTTTAGAAATAGTGTAGATTTTGAAGTTGATTATAATTTGACGATTTTTAAGAGTATAAACAACTATATAAAACATATGGGTAATTTTGGAATAGTAGATGGCGAAGCTTTTAAATTTTTACCCTTCCAATTTATTAGATTTACCCTTGCTATATTTACAGTATCTTTTAAAAATATATTAGGGAATATTTTAATATTTTTGCCATTTGGATTTTTGGCACCTTATCTAATTAAATGCAAAAAATTCATCTCAGTACTAGTCTATAGTTTAGTCTTTTCAACCTTTATTGAAGTAATGCAATATACATTTTTGACAAGTCGAAGAGCAGATGTAGATGACGTAATTCTGAATACCTTAGGAGGGATTCTTGGGTATTTGATTTATTGTATAGGGAGAATGGTGAAAAAGTTGGAAAGTAGAAAGTAAAAAGTTGGAAAGTAGAAAGTTGGAATTGAAAGTGTAAAGTTGAGAATTGAAAGTGTAAAGTTGAGAATTGAAAGTGTAAAGTTAAGAGTTGAAAGTGTAAAGTTATGGATGATTTTAAGGCGTAGCCTAAAATCTTTTATTACAGTGCTAGGGTAGTTCGTTGGACAAAGTTAGAGGCTCATAGCTTTTCATATTGTGAAACAGTTGAGTAAATTAAGAGTTAAAGTTTGGTATAATATTTAAAGCTAGTAATGTATGAAGTTTCCAACTAACCAACTAACCAACAGAAAGGTAGTCAAACAAATGAAAACAAAAAGCATATATAAATGCTCAAATTGCGGTTTTGAAGTGTCGAAGTGGCAAGGTAAATGTCAGGGTTGTAATGAATGGAATACTTTTGAAGAAGAAGTTAAGGTAAAGGAACTTAGTAGAAACTTCGATAAACCTCGAAAAAATATTGTGCAGTTAGCCAATGTAACTTCATCTAACAGTGAGAGAATCACAACTGGAATTAAAGAGTTTGATCGTGTTATGGGGGGAGGGATTGTAAGGGATTCATTGACAATTATTACTGCTAAGCCTGGTGCAGGAAAATCTACTTTATTGCTACAAGTTGCACAAGATTTATGTTTAAAAGGACGTAAGGTGATTTATGCTTCTGGAGAAGAAAGTGAAAGCCAAATTAAAAGTAGGTCAACTAGAATTTTTGATCAGGCAAGCGATAATCTATGGGTTTTTTGTGACAGTAGTCTAAACAGTGTAATTTATCATGTGAATAAAGTAGATCCCGATTTAGTTATACTAGATAGTATACAAACCTTTCAAATTGATGAAATAAGGGACTCTAAGGCTGGTTCCCCAACCCAAACTATGGAGTGTGCAAATGAGTTGTTGAAATTGGCAAAGAACCCTGAGAAACCAAGAGCAATTATTATTGTCGGGCAAATGACAAAAAAGGATGAAATGGCGGGGTTAAGAGCGCTAGAACATCTAGTTGATACTGTTTTGTTAATTGAAGGCGATAGTGACGAAGAATTAAGAGGATTATCAGTAACAAAGAACAGATTTGGAAGTACTTGGGAGAGAGGCTTTTTCTCTATGACAGAGAAAGGTATGATTTCTATTGATAATCCTTCCCAATATTTTATGACCAAAAGAGAAGATGAAAAGTCTGTCTCTGGAAGTGCGATTACTGTTATTCGAGATGGGTCTAGACCCATTATCGTAGAAGTGGAAAGTTTAGTGTCCACTAGTTTTACTCCATATCCGTCTAGAATCTGTGAATGTTTAGGAAAAGACCAATTAAATACCTTGTTATCTATATTAGAACAACGAGGTGGGGTGAAACTATACGATAAAAACGTTGTGTTAAAAACTACTGGTGGACTAAAATTAAAAGAACAATCCGTGAATTTAGCGGTAATTATGTGTATTGTTTCTTCTGTATATGACAAACCTATTAGTAATGACTGTGCATTTATATCTGACGTAGGATTAACAGGAGAGCTTAAAAAGATTCCCTCTCTAGAACTAAGGGTTAGGGAATTAGATAGAATGGGTTTTAAGAAGGTATACATAGCAAGAGGTTCATTGGCTAAAAATGTTAAATTTGAAAGCATTGAGGTAATTGAGAAGAGGACATTGATAGAAGTAATTAACACAGTCGTGCAGGGATAGTATATTACCTTCAGTGACCTCAAAACAAATACTCACATTACAGAGCGCAGATCACTATTTACAGGTTACGTATCCTATAGAAATGAACCTACGCTACATAAATATTTATTTGACATCGTTTTAATACTATGTTAAAATTATTCGTTTTGACATAATGGATTAAATGTACTATAATATTATAATAGAATGTTCTGTTGAATGGGAGGGTGTTGTTATGTTTGTAATTGGAGATAAAATTGTTTACCCAATGCACGGTGCGGGGATTATAGAAGATATAGAAGAAAAAGAAATTTTAGGTGATACTGGTTCATATTATATTTTAAAATTGCCTATAGGGAATATGAAGCTCATGATTCCAGTAAAAAACTTTCAAGAATTAGGGTTAAGAGACATCGTAGATGAAAAGACTATTGATGAAGTAATCATTGTTTTAGGTAGAGGACAAGACGAAGAAGAAAGCAACTGGAACAAGCGATATAGAAAGAACATGGAGAAGATTAAAACTGGAGACATCTATATGGTTGCTGAAGTTGTGAGGAACTTACATTTACTAGATGCAGAAAAGGGACTTTCAACTGGTGAAAAGAAAATGCTTAACAATGCAAAGCAAATACTTGTAAGCGAAGTGGTACTAGTAAAGAATATGGAAAAAGAAGATGCAGAGCAATATATTAATGAAAATATAAAATAGACATTCGTCTATTTTTTTTATATTTAAGAAATATTTAATAATTGTTTGTTATACTATAAGTAATAGGAAAAATATTCAAAGAGGAGGTGAAGGTATGATTATAAAAATTACGAAATGGATTATTTCATTACTAGGTGCTGTATTAGGTTATCAATTGACAAAAATGCTTGTAAACATAGAAGTTGTTAGCCAATATCTTGAAAAAATGATTAGTATGCCCGTAATAATTTATATTATAGGAGGGATCATTTTAGGTATTGTGTTTTATTTAATTTCTCCAATTTTTATAAACTTAGGCTTGAAATTATCACTTGTCATTGAAACCTCAATTGCTAAATTAACATTTAATGAAATATTTACAAGTACTATTGGACTTATTCTTGGACTTATTATCGCGATGCTAATTTCATTGCCAATCACGTATATTCAATTTTTCCCAGCTGTTACCCAAATTATCGTTATTTTAATCTATATATTTTTTGGATACTTGGGAATTACTATAGCAAATAAAAATGCAGATATTTTTAGTGCAATATTTAAGAGAAATCAAAGAGAACAAAAACCCTCTAAAATAAAAGTTGCTATCCAAGCAAAAATATTAGATACAAGTGTCATCATAGATGGAAGAATTTTTGATATTTGTAAGACAGGATTTGTTGAGGGAACAATCGTTATTCCAAGATTTGTATTAGCAGAATTGCAATATATTGCGGATTCTGGTGATTCTCTAAAAAGAAATAGAGGACGACGAGGGTTGGATGTATTGAATAGAATTCAAAAAGAGTTACCCATTGAAGTGATGATCTCGGAAAAGGATTTTCCAGATACTCACGAAGTTGATGCCAAATTATTGAAATTAGCTCAAGAGATAAAGGGTAAAGTCGTAACAAATGATTACAACCTAAACAAGGTTGCAGAATTTCAAGGTGTAGAAGTTTTGAATATTAACGAACTAGCAAATGCAGTAAAACCAGTGGTTCTTCCAGGAGAACAAATGGTTGTAAATGTCATCAAAGATGGAAAAGAATCAGGTCAAGGTGTGGCGTACTTAGATGACGGTACAATGATTGTTGTAGAAAATGGAAAAAGGTATGTAGGAGAAACAATAGAAGTTACAGTAACCAGCATACTCCAGACTGCAGCCGGAAGAATGATTTTTGCTAAACCGAATAAAATTGTGAGCAAACCTGCTTAAAAAATACAAAGCGTTTAAGGCGCTTTGTATTTTTTTAAGCAATGCAGAATGCAGAATTTAAAATGCAAAATTGAAATATAGATGAAGAAATTAAAGAGTTGTAACACAACTCTAATCAAGCGTGAGTATTGCTTTTTAAAATTTAAAATTATATAATAATACAAGTTATATAGTAAGATGGGGGCGGTGTTATCATGCCAAAACCGTTTGTAAGCTCAATAATTGTTGCTGCAGGTAGTGGCTCTAGAATGAACGCGGGAGTAAATAAACAATATTTGTATTTAAGTGGGAAGCCTGTATTGGCTCATACACTCCTCATTTTTGAAAAGTGTGAATTGATTGATGAAGTAATATTGGTAATTGGAAAAAAAGATATAGAAGTTTGTACGAAAGAAGTGATTAAGCCATATAAAATCAAGAAAGTAAAATTCTTGGTTGAGGGTGGAGATACAAGGCAAGAGTCCATGTATTTAGGACTTAAGAAAGTAAATCCTAAAGCACATATTGTGGTTACCCACGATGGTGCGAGGCCCCTTATTCATCAAAGTACATTGTTAAGATGTATCGAAGGGACATTTGAATATAAAGCTACGATTGTAGCAGTTCCCGTGAAGGATACAATAAAGATAGTAGATGATGACTTAACCGTAAAAAGCACACCAAATCGTTCTACACTTTGGTCAGTTCAAACGCCACAAACATTTGAGTATAATCTTTTAAAGAAGGCACACGAAAAAGCCATAGAAGATGAATTTGTAGGAACTGATGATGCTATGTTGGTCGAAAGATTGGATCACCCTATAAAAGTAATTAAAGGTAATTATGATAATATTAAAATCACAACACCAGAGGATTTAATTATAGCAGAATCAATAATTAAAATTATTCCACGGTAGTAAGACGATTTAAAAGCATTAGAAATGTTCCAAACAATTGAGAACTTTAAATGCAACTGAAAAACAAATAAGAAATATAGGGAATAATGTCAGAAGATAAATAATATACAAGGTTAACCCTTTCAAGGAGGAACTATGGGAAAATTATTTGGAACAGATGGAGTAAGAGGAATAGCAAATACGGAATTAACCCCACTCTTGGCTTTTGAACTTGGAAGAGCAGGGGCATTTGTTTTGAGTAAAGGAAATCATAAACCAAAGGTAGTCATTGGTAGAGATACTAGATTATCTGGAGATATGTTAGAAGCCGCTCTAATTGCTGGAATTTGTTCTATGGGTGGAGATGTGATTAAAGTAGGAGTCATGCCAACCCCTGCTGTAGCTGTCCACACAAGGCATTTTCAAGCAGATGCAGGAGTAGTCATATCTGCATCTCATAATCCAGCTGAGTTTAATGGAATCAAATTCTTTGATCATGAAGGATTTAAGCTATCAGAAGAGAAAGAGGCAGAGATTGAAAATTTGATCTTAGACAAATATGAATATAACATACCAGTTGGAGATAAAGTAGGTAAGGTTATAGAGATTAATCATCCAGAAGAAATCTACATTGATTTTCTTCTAAAAAGTGTAGATGCAGATTTATCAGGATTGAAAATTGTTTTAGACTGTGCAAATGGAGCTAGCTTTAAAATAGCCCCTAAAGTTTTCACTCAATTAGGAGCACAAATATTTACTATAGGAGTGTGTCCTGATGGCATTAATATCAACAAAAACTGCGGATCTACCCATTTAGAGTTACTACAAGAAGTAGTACTACAAGAAGGTGCTGATTTTGGCCTAGCTTTTGATGGTGATGCAGATCGGCTACTAGCTGTAGATAATTTAGGTAGGAATGTTGATGGAGACAAAATAATGAATATATTTGCCTATTCCATGAAAAGAAAAGGCAACTTAAAGAAAGATACTGTAGTCTCCACCGTAATGAGCAATCTAGGACTTGATATTGCATTAAACGAACTGAACTGTAAATTTGTTAAAACAGATGTTGGTGATCGCTATGTGTTAGAGTGTATGCGTAAAGATGGATATAACCTAGGAGGAGAGCAATCAGGTCATATTATTCTCTTAGACTACAATACTACAGGAGATGGGCTATTAACAGCTGTACAACTAAGTGGTATTATAAAACAAGAAGGTAAAACATTAAGCCAATTGTCGGATAAAATGAAGGTTTATCCACAGATATTGGTCAATGCAAAAGTAAAAAATGAAAATAAGCACGCATACATACAAGATGAAGTGATTATGAAGGAAATCAAGAAAATTGAAGAATATTTCCATAACAAAGGTAGAGTCCTTATCCGCCCATCAGGAACAGAACCCTTAGTCCGTGTAATGATAGAAGGCGAAAAACAAGAGGAATTAAAGACATTAGCAGAAAACTTGGCTGCTTTGATTGTAGAAAGATTAGGGTAGTTGGTGAAACCCAATCAGTGATTAGCTATCAGTGATTGGCGTCAGAAGGTCCCACTCTAGTAAAGAATAAAAGATAAAAGGTAAAAGACTTATGCTGATGAATTGAGTCTTTTGCTTTTTTTTATATGTGTAATACTAAAATCTTAACTCGAGTTTCGAGTAATAGGGAATACAAGCATTGAGTTGCCTGGATTCCTTATTTTTTTCTGTCACTACCTTCTCTC
>MCHG01000062.1_pt1 | contig 83800 bp, 73 predicted proteins | sample 787351 | NCBI WGS metagenome assembly MCHG01 (sample SAMN05430296, study PRJNA330682) | permafrost metagenome | biome: Cold desert; feature: permafrost; material: soil; isolation source: enrichment culture inoculated with soil incubated with H2/CO2 at 20 degrees... ... | reverse complement strand
CGTTATATACTTTCTAAGCATAAGTGCAACCAACGGTTTCGCTTTCGCTAAGGCTCGGCGAAGCCGGGTTTTCTTTAACGTATCAGAAAGTATAAGTTTAGGGGTGCCTAGAAAATATAGTAGGGGCAATTCACGAATTGCCCTGCAGGATAACACCTTGTCTTTATGCCAACATAATGACGAGGCAATTCGTGAATTGCCCCTACGGGTACCGCTATTATTTGCAGGAATACATGAGGAGTATATTTTTGTGATATCTAAGGACCGAGGCGCAGCCGAGGTTTTTCTTATATTAAAGTGTTGATATACAAAGAGGGGGTATAACATGAAGCATAAACGATGGCGATGGATTTTCACAGGAGCTTGTCTACTCTTCGCAATGCTTCTCCTCTTCAAGGTGAGGTCAATTTTAGGTCCGTTTTTCTTAGCCTTTGTACTTGCCTATCTGTTAAACCCCCTAGTCGTAGCATTGGAACGGCATAAGATTAGTCGTAAGAAGTCTATTCTCATTGTTTTTGGCCTGATTATTGCGATTGTGATTACGCTTGTTTTCCTCGTGCTTCCAATACTCTATAATGAACTTAGCAAATTAGCTGTGATTCTGCCCAACGCGATTCAGCAGTTCACAGAAAGAGTCGATGGGCTTCGTGAGCAATTTAAGGCGACAGGGTTACCTAGTCGCGTGGCACTTGTATTGGATGAACATCTTGGGCAGGGGGAAGTAATCTTTGCCAATCGCCTTAATCTCTTTTTAGATAACTTGCCAAAGGTGTTGTCCACTGCCACACTGTATATATTATCCCCTGTTATCGCCATCTATTTCCTGGCAGATTGGAAAGGGCTAGGAACCCATTTTAATCGAATGGTCCCTCAACGTTGTCGGATGGAATGGCGTCGCCTGTGGCAAGACATTAACCATGTGATTCGGCAATTCGTGCGAGGAGACTTATTCGTCGCTGTGATTGTAGGAGTATTAATTGGGCTTGGCGTGAAACTAGTCGGGATGGATTATGCCTTGTTGATAGGTTTGATTTGTGGGGTTTTTGACCTCATTCCGTACTTTGGGCCGTTTATTGGTGCAGTGCCTGCCATTTTATTGGCGTTAACGCATTCACCCGCTATGGCAATTAAAGTTGGCTTGATTATTTTAATAGTACAACAGCTTGAAGGAAGTATCATCTCACCCAAGCTTATGGGGGACAGTGTAGGGCTTCATCCTCTTTGGGTTGTTTTTGCCCTTTTAGCGGGTGGAGAACTTGTTGGGTTTTGGGGTATGTTATTGGCTGTCCCAGTGGCGGCTGTGATCAGGGTTGTCTTGAATCACGTATACTTTAGGTTAGTTTCGACTAAGGTGTAGCGTGGTTGACAAATTAGACATCCCCTGTATATACTTTAGTAATACGCTGGGAATTTTGATTATTTAATACATATGAAAGCATTATTTGCCCGTTAGATAAGCAGGGTGCACCGTGGGAAAATCTCGTCCCTGTTAAAATAGGGGGAGATTATTTTTTAGCGCCTGAAGGATCACACTCGGCCATCCATAGCTAGCCAAGTTTTAGTTTTATACAGAATTTTATACAGAATTTTTAAAGGAGTGTTCAGGCATGTATACAGGAAATGAATTAAGGGACATGTTTCTTAAGTATTTTGAGGCAAAAGGGCACCGAATTTTGCCTAGTGCGTCGCTCATTCCTAAAGATGATCCGACTCTTTTGTTGACGGTCGCCGGTATGGTACCCTTTAAACCATATTTTCAACGGCTGGTTGAGCCACCCTTTCCTAGAGCGACAACGGCCCAAAAATGTGTCCGTACCCCCGATCTTGAGGTGGTTGGTAAAACGGCTCGCCATCATACCTATTTTGAAATGTTAGGGAATTTTTCGTTTGGGGATTACTTTAAGAATGAAGCGATTCCCTGGGCGTGGGAGTATATTACGGAAGTGTTGAAAATCCCTGTAGAAAAACTATGGGTGACGATTTATCCCGAAGATGAAGAAGCAAAAAAGATATGGATAAAGGCAGGAGTTAGGGGTGAGAGGATTCTCGGCGACCCTGACAACTTTTGGGCAGCTGGTCCAACTGGTCCATGTGGCCCTTGTTCGGAGATTTATGTTGATCTCGGAGAGACCAGAGGGTGTGGTAAGTCGGATTGTGGCGCAGGTAGTTGTGAGTGTGATCGCTTCTTGGAGATCTGGAATTTGGTTTTCATGCAGTATAACCGCGATGAAGCGGGGGTCTTAACCCCTCTACCGAAACAAAACATTGATACAGGTATGGGTTTAGAACGGATTGCTTCGGTGATGCAAGGGGTGGAGACCAATTTTGATACGGATTTATTCCGTCCTATTATTGACCATGTAGCTTCGTTGGCCGGAATACGGTATAAGGAAAATCCTAAAAATGACATGTCGCTAAAAGTGGTTTCAGATCACGTCCGGGCAGTCTCCTTTATGCTCGCAGATGGAATACGGCCTAATAATGAAGGCAGGGGGTATGTACTCCGCCGAATTTTGCGTCGCGCTGTTCGTTATGCAAAGCTTTTGGGAATTGACAAGCCATTCTTGGAATCTGTTTTTCGAATTGTCCAAAGAGACTACGCTCGGGCTTATCCAGAACTCATGGAAAATGAAAATTTCATTTTGAACCACTTGAGTCTAGAAGAAAAAAACTTTCAAGCTACACTGGAGCAAGGCATTCAGCTGCTTCAGGAAAAGGTCAAGGATCTCATAAAGCAAGGGGAGACGGTTTTAAAAGGGCCGGATGCCTTCTCTCTCTATGAAACCTATGGCTTCCCAGTGGAGTTGACGGAGGAAATACTAGAAGAACAAGGGTTAGCCGTGGATATGATAGCCTTCCAAACGGCAGTCGAAGAGCATCGACTCCTAGCCAAGGACCAGTCTCAGCAAATGCGTGCCGTTGTCGAAAGTCCAGCACTACTGGGAAGGGCAAAACGTTTAGGAGTCACACCGTTTGTCGGATATGAACAGGTTTCGGCTACGGCTCGAATTGAAGGTATGTTCGTTGGTGGAGAGGAAACTCAGGATGCAGGGGAAGGGGAAGAGGTCATCGTCTTCCTTTCTGACACTCCGTTTTATGCAGAAAGCGGCGGTCAAGTTTCTGATGTAGGAGTACTCAAAACGTCCCGGGCTGAGGCACGAGTGCTCGAAGTGAAAAAAGGTGTCACAGGGACACTTTATCACCGTGTTCAGGTCATGACAGGGGTATTACATGTAGGGGAAACGGTAGAAGCAGAAATCAATGGTCAGGCAAGACAGGCCATTTCACGTCATCACAGCGCGACTCACCTCCTCCAGACAGCCCTGCGTACTGTGTTAGGAGAACATGTCCAGCAAGCCGGTTCTTTAGTAACGCCAGAACGCTTGCGTTTTGATTTTACCCATTTTTCACCGATGACAGCGGAAGGAATAAGAGTGGTAGAAAATCTTATCAATGAAGCCGTGCTCAATAATATGCCCATTCAAGCAACAGAAATGTCGTTGAAAGAGGCCAAATTTAGTGGAGCTACGGCACTCTTTGGTGAGAAATACGGAGATAATGTACGGGTCGTTCGGATGGGGTTGTTCAGTCAGGAATTGTGCGGTGGGACTCATGTCAAAGACACGGGGGAAATTGGGCTGGTTAAGATTCTCAGCGAGGGCGGGATAGGGGCTGGCCTGCGCAGAATTGAAGCTGTGGCAGGATTAGAAGCCTTAACCTATCTGCGTACCCTGGATGAGCAAGTCCTGGAGGTCGCCCAAATTCTTAAGGCCCAGCCTGCGGATGTAGGTAAACGCGTGAACGGATTAGTTGCCCAGGTGAAAGACCTCGAACGTGAAATTGGACAACTCCAAGCAAAACTCGGCAAGAATGAAGCGGAAAGTTTACTGAAGCGTGTCGTGGAAATCGATGGAGTTCAGGTATTAGCCGCTCAGGTGCAGGTGTCAGATATGGAGGGTCTTCGTCAAATGGCAGATCTGCTGCGGGCTAAACTCAAAACTGGGGTCATTGTCTTGGGTGCCGTTAGCGAGGGCAAGGTTAACATTGTGACGGCTGTTAGCCCAACAGGTTTAGGTGGACTCCATGCTGGACAGATTATTAAAGAAGTGGCTAAAATAACAGGTGGTAGCGGCGGTGGTCGACCGGATATGGCACAAGCTGGAGGGAAAGATCCAAGTAAGCTAGGCGAGGCCATTGATCGTGTCCCGACAATTCTTCGAAGATTTATGAAAAAATAGAGGAAAAAGTAAGGGCTGCCAAGAATATTTATATATTAAGTTAAAAATGAAGATATCGAAAGGGGGTCAGGAAAATGGATCGAATGGAAGAAACCATGATGTTTAAGGCTGTAGGAGAAGAAGACGTTTCTGCGCAGGATATTTTGCAGAAAGTGTATGCAGCTTTGCAAGAAAAAGGGTATGATCCTATTAACCAAATGGTTGGATATCTCATGTCTGGCGACCCTGTATATATTACCAGCCACAATCAGGCGCGAGCGATGATTCGCAAACTTGAGCGCTTTGAGCTAATTGAAGAACTCGTCAGAAACTATTTGCAAGAAAAATAAGTGTAATGTCGAAGCCCTCACTATAAGTGGTGAGGGTTTTCTACATCTGGATATAGAATAAGCGAGGTTCGATGCGCGATACTCTATGTTCGAGGTGAGAAGTGAGGTACCAATGCGTCAGGTTAAGCTCGGTTTATGGGGACCCGTAGTTTCAGAGGTGTGCTTTGGTAGTTTGGCTATTTCTCCGTTACAAGGCCGTGTAACGGAAGCCGAAGGGGTGTCCGTATTGCGATATGCTCTGGAGCAGGGGGTTAATTGGATTGATACTGCGGAAATCTATGATAACTATGCACAGATCGCTGAGGCGATAAAGGGTTATCCGGACGTTCGCATTATCAGCAAAGCATACTCCGTCACAGCAGTGGAAATGCACCAGAGCATACAAAAGGCGCGAACTGCCCTCAATAGGGAAACCCTTGATTTTTTCCTGCTCCATGAACAAGAAAGTGCTTTAACTTTAAAAGGGCATTCAGAGGCTTGGGAAGAACTTTTGGAAGCCAAGGAAAAGGGTATCGTTCGTTGGATCGGAATTTCAACGCATGCAGTTGCTGGAGTTAGGGCCGGAGCACTCCAACCGGGCCTTGATGTGATTCATCCGATCCTAAATTATCAGGGGCTTGGGATTATCGATGGAAATTTACCGGATATGCTCGAAGCCATTTCGTTTGCGACTGAATTAGGTATTGGGATTTACGCTATGAAGGTCTTTGGGGGCGGACACTTAACTCATGACCCGGAAAAAGCCGTGGACTTTGTCAAACGTGTTCCGGGCGTACAAGCCATGGCCTTAGGAATGTCCAGTCGGGAAGAAGTAGATTATAACTTGCTCTTGTTGTCTGGTAAAGATATACCCACATCCATACGAGATAAAGTAAGGCACAGAGAACGGAAACTTTATATTGCTGATTGGTGCCAAGGGTGTGGGAACTGTCTGGAAGCTTGTCCACAGGGGGCTTTGCGACTTATCGAAAGAGTAGCCGTGGTAGATAATGAAGCTTGTGTGCTTTGTGGGTATTGCGGGAGGGTTTGCCCGCATTTTTGCTTAAAAATCGTGTGAGTGAGTAGGAAGACCGAGGCCGAAGCACGACGGGGGTGTGCATGATTGGGGGAGAGTTGGTGGGCTCCGCTTCGCACACTGTCGTTTGACGCTCAGCTCCGGCCACGCAACTCTCCCCCTGCTCAGGGGTCGTGGATGTGGGTGCTTGGGTGAGTATTTTGCCTCGGGTCTTGCTAGGGTGTAGGGGGCTGGGAAACGAAGGGGACGACGGGGTGTGCATGATTGGGGTTGCAATTTGCTTCGGCTCTTGCGGGGATAGTTTGGAGGGAAAAAATTATGAGGATAATGGGCTTGGATTTTGGGTCGAAGACGATTGGTGTGGCGATGAGTGACGCTTTTTTCTGGACGGCGCAAGGGGTTAAGACGATTAGGCGTTCCAAGAAGGAGATGGATGAGTTGCGAGAACTCATCCGCGAGTATGAAGTAATGGAAATTGTCATAGGTTACCCCAAGAATATGAATGGAACACTAGGTCCTCGTTGTGTCGCGACGGATGAGTTTGCAGAGGCTTTACGCATAGAGTTTGGGCTTCCGGTAGAGTTGTGGGATGAGCGATTAAGTACGGTGGCGGCACAGCGGACTCTTATTGAAGCGGATGTATCGCGAGCGAAGCGCAAGCTCGTTATTGACAAGATGGCGGCAGTTTTTATACTACAAGGGTACCTAGATCGCCGTTCGACAAGAAATATTCCTGTCTGAGGATTTGACAATCATTACCTACAATAGTACAATGACAATATTCTTTGATAAGAGGTGAATCACATGACTGAAAAACCACATGACCACGAAGAGCATGACGCTGAAGAGTTTGACACAGTTGTACTCACAGATGATGAGGGCATAGACCACGAGTTTCTTCATCTCGATACCTTGGAACTTGAAGGCTCGACATACTTCGTCTTGATGCCTATTTCGGAGGGCGAATCCGAAGGTGAGGATGACGATGAGGCCATTATTCTTAAACTCGGCAAAGATGCTGAGGGTGGAGAAATGCTGCTCGACATCGAAGACGATGAAGAGTGGGAAAAAGTGGCTGACGCCTGGGAAACCCTAGTAGAATCCGAGGAAGATGAACAAGAGTAAGCTTATGCTTACAACATTTTGCGAAAAAAGAAGAACTCGCTGATCTAATCAGAGAGTTCTTCTTTTTTTATGATTTCTCATCCATATGACCTTCACTTCTGCAGTGGGCATGTTACGTCGTCCTTGTTTCGGTGGATTCTCGGGGAACAATAAAAAATATAGGGATGAACAAAGGACAAGGTGGAAGTAATGCGGGGACTGTTGTACAATGAAACTTGAGATTTAGCTTAAATTGGATAGCCGATGGCTATAATTAAGATAGAAAGGATCAGGCGTGTTCCTCTCATAGCTAGGGTAAGGGACTAACGCTTGACGTTGGTGAGATTATGTCCAGGAAAAAGAAGACTGCTGGCACATCTAAATGGGTAATTCTTACCTTTGTTTTATTAGCCGTGGGTATGGGTTTCTTATCTTGGTGGAGTTGGGCCACAAAACCATACTCTACCGCAGGGGACAGCGAAAAGATTACGATTACTTCAGGGACTACGGCAGCCGAACTAGCTGAGGAATTGCAAGAACGTAATCTTATCCGGAGTGCATGGGCGTTTAGATATTTAGCACGTGCGCACCAATCGGATTTCAAGCTTTATGTGGGAAATTACCAGCTAGCCCCTACAATGCTGCCTAGCGAAATGATAAAACGCTTAATTAGAGGTGCTTCTGCCTTAGATACCAACCGGATCACTATCCCAGAAGGGTATTCTACCGGACAAATTATTGACACCCTCGTTGAAAAAGGGATTGGCAGTAAAGAAGAGTTTGTAAAAGTGGTTACGGAAGATGAGTTTAGCTACTCATTTCTAAAGGAGGCGCCTAAAGGGATTTACCGCTTAGAAGGATACTTATTTCCTAATACCTACGAAATCCCCGTGAAATCGACTCCTCATGCAGTGATTGACTTGCTTCTCCAACAGTTTGCGAAAGAGCTTACCCCAGAGGTGCAGAAGCAACTCGAGATACTTAAACTGTCCGTTCCTCAATGGGTTACCATCGCCTCTATGGTTGAGAAAGAGGCGGCGAAACAAGAAGATCGTCCGTTAATCGCTTCGGTAATAATGAATCGCTTAAAGATTAAGCAACCTCTGCAAATTGATGCCACGATTCAATTTTTACTGGGCACCCCTAAGCCGAAACTCTATAACAAGGATCTTCAAATTTCCTCTCCTTATAATACATATCTCAACTCAGGATTGCCGCTGGGGCCAATTGCCAATCCGGGACATGCCTCCCTACAAGCAGCATTGTATCCGGACCAAACAGAATTCATATACTATGTGGCGAAAAAAGACGGCTATCATGTGTTTGCTATTACGTACGCCGAGCATTTGAAAAACATAAAATTGTATCAGTGAGAGCAGAGAGGTTTTGCCCGTTCACCCTAAACTCCGTTGCTGCTAACTGGACGTTAAAGCAAAAACGCTAAACCCTTCTGCTTTCTGCAAGTGAACCGTCGCGTTTTCAGGCTTTAACATCGGCGTTTCGCTTACCACAACTCCGTTTGAAGGGTTCTCTTGGCAAAAACCTCTCTGCTCGGGCTAGGAACGAAAGTACGAGGGCCGTTGCAAGCGAGAGGTTTTGCCCGTTCACCCGACTAGTTGAATTTCTTACCCATATTAAAGATTTGCTCGACGTCTTTGTCCCCGCGGCCGGATAGATTAACAATGATGATTTGGTCGGGGTTCATGGTAGGCGCGAGTTTTAGTGCATAAGCGACCGCGTGTGCGCTTTCGAGTGCAGGGATGATGCCTTCTGCTCGAGAAAGTCTGTGAAAGGCTTCCAAGGATTCATCGTCCGTAATGCTAACGTACTCAGCACGGCCGATGTCTTTCAGGTAGCTGTGTTCGGGGCCTACGCCGGGATAGTCCAGACCTGCTGAAATTGAATGGGTCGCGAGGGGCTCTCCCTTTTCGTCTGCCATGACGTAACACTTAAAACCATGAACTATTCCAGGTGCTCCGGCAGAGAGGGGAGCGGCGTGTTTTCCAGTTTCTAAACCTAAACCTCCAGGCTCGACCCCAATGAGCCTGACGGACGGGTCTTCTGTAAAGTTGGCGAACATGCCAATGGCGTTACTACCGCCACCAACACAGGCCATGACAACATCCGGGAGTTTCCCCTCTGCTTCCAGAATTTGTTGACGTGCTTCTCGTGAAATAATTGATTGGAAGTGTTTGACGAGAGAGGGATAGGGGTGAGGCCCCACGGCTGAACCGAGCATATAGAAAGTTGTCTCGTAATTCGTGGCGAAGTCCTCAAGAGCGGCATCTACAGCGTCCTTCAAAGTGCGTGTCCCAGAGGTTACTGTGATCACTTGCGCTCCCAAGAGTTCCATCCGGAAGACATTTAGAGATTGGCGCTTAGTGTCCTCTTCTCCCATATAAATGACACATTCCATATCAAAGAGCGCGCAGGCGGTTGCAGTGGCTACGCCGTGTTGTCCGGCTCCGGTTTCTGCAATGATCCGTTTGGCTCCCATGCGTTTGGCAAGTAATGCTTGGCCAAGAACATTGTTAATTTTATGAGCTCCGGTGTGATTTAAATCTTCACGTTTCAGGTAAATTTTTGCGCCCCCTAATTGTTTAGAAAGTTTTTCTGCATAGTAAAGGGGGTTGGGGCGGCCAACATACTGACGGAGATAATAGTCAAGCTCCTCGTTGAAATCTGGATCGTCTTTATACGTTTCGAAGGTGTCTTCCAACTGATCTAATGCGTTTTGTAATTGGGGTGGGACAAAGCTTCCACCATATTCACCAAAATAACCTTTTTCCATAATTAAAACCCTCCATTTCCTAAATTAAAAAATAAAAAACTCTCCGCCCTACAAGGACGGAAAGTTAATTTCCATTATGCCACCTTTTTCGTAAAGGATCTAACTAGTAGATGCCCAAACTTTAAGCTTAGATACGAAGTAGGATACGATTCACGCGTAAAGTAAACTTTGCTAGCGCCAAGCTTCAGCGAAGGCGGTAGGATTAGTTGCACTTATGCCACCCGAAATTTATACCTTCAGACTTGGTACAAAAATAAGCAGATGCGGAGAGTCGGCCTCTCGATATCCGTGTTTCTGTAACGGGAAACCCCCGGTATCACCTACTGACACTTGCGCGTGTTCGGATTACGACTCTGAGATCCATTCAGTCTACGGGAAGTGTATCAGACTTTCACCTTCTCTGACTCGCTAGAACATTCCACAAGGACTTACTAATTCCCATCATTGTCTTGCATATTATTTTCTGTATTGTAATATAGCAGAGGAGTTTCGTCAAGGGGTGTTGGATGAAAGATTTTATCTATTTACTTGCGGACCATTAATTTCTTAATTGCCCGATCCAGGCCTTCTAGGGTTAATTCATACATAGGAAAAATATCACGCACCATTTTTAGAGTTTGATATCCGTGAACTTGTTCCCAATACTTCTCAGGAAGAGGATTGAGCCAGACGTTATAGGGGAACTTCTTAGCGATACGCTGTAACCAAATAATTCCGGGTTCTTCGTTGCTAAGATCCCAAAAGATATTACCATCTCTCATCATCAGTTCGCTTGGAGCCATGGCTGCATCCCCGATGAGGACAACTTTGTAGTCTGAGCTCAGCGAACGCAGGATATCCTCAGTTTTAGCTGCTTTTCTGGGGTTATTAGAAGCGTCTAGGTACAAGCGGTCATAGATACAGTTATGAAAGTAATAGAACTTCAAATCCTTGAAATGGGAGGACTTATGCACCGCTGAGAACAATTGGCTACAGATATTGGCGTAAGGGGTCATCGAACCACCGGCATCCATTAGCACGATTACCTTAACAGAGTTTTTGCGTGGTCTTGTCCAGACAAGCTTTAAGCGTCCCGCATTTTTACAGGTTTCATCAATGGTATCGTCTAAATCCAGTTGATCTTTGACGCCCTCGAGGCGCGTGCTAAACTGGCGCAAGCGACGTAAGGCGACTTCAAACTGACGGACTCCCAAGGTTTTGTCAACGCGATAGTCACTATAATTGCGCTCGCTGGCTACTTTCACAGCGGATTTCCCGTGAGAGTCACCTCCAATTCTCACACCTCCCGGATGAAAACCCGAGTGCCCAAAGGCCGAGGTCCCGCCAGTGCCGATCCAAGTGTTTCCGCCGTGGTGAGGTCCATCTTGTTTGCGCATACGCTCTTCCAAAGCGGCTTTCAAACTTTCCCAATCGGGCAACCCTAATTTATTTAAGAGCTCGTTCCGTTCTTCTTCAGAAAACATCTTTAGAGGCAGAGGATTTTCCATCCATTGAGAAACCTGGTCCAATAATTGTTCCGGGGTTTCAATCCCTTGGAAATACTTCTGAAAGGCAAGATCATACTGATCAAAATGGCTTTCACTTTTAACTAAGACTGCTCTCGCCAAATAGTAAAACCCAGACAGACTGGATTCCGCTAAGCCCACCGAAAGTGCCTCCATCAAGGTCATCCATTCTGTGATAGAAACAGGAACACCCTCACGACGTAGCACATAAAAGAAGTTTGTATACATGGCTACCAGCCACGTTTGGCCCGAGACGAATTTTCTGTCCCGCGCGTTTGGAGTTGTTTCAAGGTCAAATCAAAATCCTGATTCTTTTTTAACAAGGCTCCTAAAAAGGGGATCTTCTGAGAAATCTTAGAGGGCTCGATTCCGCCTAGGGTCAGAGCTTGAATCCAATCGAGAAGCTCGCTGGTACTAGGCTTTTTCTGTAAACCTGATATAGTCCTCAACCAATAAAACGATTTCAATGCTTCGGCAAGTAATTGGTTTTCCAAGTCCGGAAAGTGGACATGAACTATTTCTTCCATCATCGCTTGGTCTGGAAAGTCGATATAATGAAAAATACAGCGTCGCAAAAAGGCATCCGGTAATTCTTTTTCGGCATTGCTCGTAATGATTACGATAGGCCTATGTTTCGTCGTAATGGTTTCTCCTGTTTCCGGTATGTAAAAATTCATGACGTCTAATTCCCAAAGGAGATCGTTCGGGAACTCTAAGTCCGCCTTATCAATTTCATCAATCAGGAGAACTACCCGATCGTCGGATTCAAAGGCCTCACCAAGTTTACCTAGTTTAATGTACTGTTTGATATTTGAAACATTTTGTTCACCAAATTGACTGTCATAAAGACGTTGGACTGTGTCGTAAACATAAAGACCATCTTGAGCTTTCGTGGTCGATTTAATGTTCCAGACAATTAAGCGCAGACCAAGCGAACGAGCAATACTTTCCGCTAAGACTGTTTTACCAGTGCCAGGCTCCCCTTTGATTAAGAGCGGCCTCTTTAAAGCAACGGAGATATTAACACTGTTCCGGAGATCCTTAGAGACAATATAATCCTCGGTTCCTTGGTAGGATAGTTGGTCGGTCATCTATAGCTTCCTCCTCAACGTCTTTGTAAAGTAGTTTAACATTCATGATACCACTTATTGTCTGATATTTGCATAAGAATTGTAAAACTTTTGCAAATCCTTTTGAATTGAGCTTGAGTTCTATTAGTTGAGAATATATAATAATAACAGAAATTACCATAGGAAAGGGCGTTCGGAAATGTCTAGTCAAATTTATTCAATTGAAGAAATAAGAGATATTGTCCGTGATGTAGCCCAACAGTATGGGGTTGAGCGGGTTTGGCTTTTTGGCTCGTATGCAAGAGGAGAGGCAAGGCAGGATAGTGATATTGACCTGCGTATTGACAAGGGCCGGATAAGGGGACTATTTCAGCTTTCGGGTTTTCATTTAGATATTCAGGAGAAACTTAATATTCGCGTTGACGTGCTTACAACTGAAAGTCTCAACGAAAAGTTCTTGAAACGAATTAGCGAGGAGGAAATTGTGATCTATGGATAAATTATCGTGTACTTGAACAACCAATAGCAGAAGTTGATAGTGATGATAAGTGAAAATTTGAATTTAAGGATAGCGGCATTCAAATAAGGAATCCATATGGGTTCCTTATTTGAATTAACTACTAAGCTACTACTCTTCGTATTTCCCTAAAAAATATTAAGGATCGAAAATCTTATTAATATTCCTTTGTTTATGATAGACTATATGGATGAGCTCATCGAATTGGATGTAAAGTAACAGTAAACGTTAGGGGAATCATAATGAGAAAACCAGAATTGTTAGCGCCTGCAGGAGATTGGGAAAAGCTAAAATACGCGCTGGCTTATGGAGCAGACGCGGTTTATATGGGTGGTCAGGCCTTTGGCCTTCGGGCGTTTGCTGGGAATTTCAGTTACGAGGAAATGGAGAAAGCGGTGCACTGGACGCATGGATTGGGAAAGAAAATATATGTGACGGTGAATATTTTTGCCCATGAACCTGATTTTGAGGGACTTCCAGCTTATCTCAAGCAGTTAGAAGACCTCGGCGTAGACGGAGCAATTGTTTCTGATCCGGGCATCATCGCGCTCGCCCAAGAAGTAGCTCCACGGCTACCACTGCATTTAAGCACTCAGGCGAACAGCACAAATTCGTATGCGGTGGAATTTTGGCTGAAGCAGGGGATTGAACGGGTCGTTCTTGCCCGGGAGCTGACGCTTGAGGAACTCCAGAATGTTCGCTCCAGGGTTACTGGAGGACTGGAGATCTTCATCCATGGGGCGATGTGCATGTCATATTCTGGACGATGTTTACTGAGTAACTATTTGACAGGGCGAGATGCCAACCGAGGAGAGTGTACTCAGCCCTGTCGTTGGGGATATGCCCTGGTGGAGGAAAAGCGACCGGAGGAAAGATTTCCCATTGAAGAAGACGAACGTGGAACGTATGTCTTTAATTCACACGACTTATGCCTTCTGCCCCATTTGCCCTTATTAAAGCCTATCGGCCTTGACAGCTTTAAGATCGAAGGTCGGATGAAAAGCGTTCAATATGTTGCCAGTTCGGTAAAGGTTTATCGCGAGGCGATCGATACGCTGTGGGATCAGGGTGAAGATGCCTTTCAGGCGAAGCTTCCTCAGTGGTTAGAAGAGATGGATAAAGTCAGTCACCGAGATTATTCGGCAGGATTCTTATTCGGCAAACCAGGAGCGAGTTCGCATAACTTAGAGTCCTCTCATTATGTCCGGGATTACGATTTCGTCGGCGTTGGTTTGAGCGAAGAGAAAGCAGGAAACTATGCAGTCGAGGAGAACACGGCGTGGTTTGAGCAACGGAACCACTTTAAGCGAGGAGAGGTTTTGGAAGTATTAACTCCACAGGGAATTTCTTGGTCATTCGAGGTCAGTGAGATGTGGGACGCTAAAGGTACGTCGCTAGAGGTGGCCCGTCATGCTCAGCAAGTGATTAAGATGAGAGTACCTGAGAAGGTTTTACCCTATAGCATTTTACGGAGGGCAAAAAGTGAGAAGAAATAGGCGAGCCCTTTATTTTGCAAAAATTGTTCAAAATAGCCTGGTTAAGGGGACGATTAGATGAATTCTATTGTGCAAACAAGTTCTCAGTATGTGGATGCTGATGTCATAGTTAATGCGCGCTTAGAACGGGCGGACATGCAAATGTTAGATAAACTGGTCGAGGGATTAGGGCATCTGGGCATTGTCACGACTACGAACAAAGCACAGGGAGAAGTTATGATTCAGACAACGAAATATTGCTGGCCAGATTTAAAGAAAGCAATAGAGAATATGCCGTTTGAGATAGAGTTTATTTAAAGATTGAGGGAGATTATTTATGAATTTACCAGAAGCCCAGAAAGACCTTGATGTGGACTTATATTCGAATGCCGACCTTATTATCAAAGCCCGCATAGATCGCTCAGAGATCCAAATGCTCTGCAAATTGGTTGAGGGTTTAGGTCATTTTGGCGTCGTCACCACAACGGATAAACTACTGGGAGAAGTTATGATTCAAACCACGAGTTATTGTTGGCCTGAGTTGAAGAAGTTGATCGAACATATGCCGATTGAGGTGGAATTTTACCCATTTAGGAGTCTTTGAGTCTACAGAAAAACCGATAAAAATATTTATAGAATGACATATTTACATTATTATGAAGAAATGGTATTCTAACAACAAAGACGAGACAAATGACTTAAATGAATAGTATTAGCAAAAAGCTTCTACACGATAATAGCAAACTTATCGAAAGGTAAGGACGCAAAGCCATAGGGCCTTTCTTAGGAATGGTAGCCTGGCCACCGAATTAGGAGTTTTATATATTTACCCCAGTTTGGCAATAGTTTATCGAAATAATTGCAAACCTCTACACGGGTTTTAAATGGTTATTCTTTGATTTATACTGTGTTGCAAGAAATTGAAAATTAATGTCACGCAACTCCGGTAATATGACTTATTACGACAAAGTATTTATGCGGAAAAGTGTAGAATAAACTTGTTCCAAGATTATAGTATGAAGTATATTAGGTTAAAGCCATAATTTAATACTTTTATAGGATAATTTAACAGACCTAGTTGATAATTTTATATTAATTGTAACAAATTCTAACAAATTACAAATAACCCTATTAAGCGAATTGATCTTACCGTACGTACTTCTGAAATAGAGGGGATAACTATGGATAAACAGCCTAAGCTAGGGGATTTGTTGTTTGAGACAGGCTTAATAACCAACAGTCAGTTGGAAAAGGTCCTAGAAAAACAAAAAAATACAAACCGAAAATTGGGAGAAATGTTAGTTGAAGTGGGTTTGGTCTCTAGCGGCGAGTTGGACAGGGTTTTAGAGAAACAAAAAAAATCCAATCGGCGTTTAGGTGAAATTTTAGTCGAAGACGGAATTATTAAGGAAAGTGAATTGGTTGAATTACTGGAGTTTCAAATGGGAATTCCGTTTGCGAAACTAGAAAAAGACTCTATCCATCCAGATATTCCTAAGTTAATTAATGAAACCATCGCGCGAAAACACCTGGTTTTTCCGTTTAATAAAATAAATGGAAAAATTCAATTGGCTATGGTGGATCCTCTGAATATTTACGCCGTCGATGATGTGCGCTTTGCCACCGGATTGGACGTTGAACCGATGATCGCTCAAAAGAAAGATATCCTCAGGGCGATTGATCTTTACTATGGAAAGCAGAATGCTGAACTGGCCGTCGAAGAATTTAAGAAACAGTTTGTTATGGAGAATATCAGCGGCTTAGATGACGCCACGTTAGCGGAAATCAATAAGGCACCGATTGTCAAGTTGGTCAGCAACATCATCAGACAGGCTATTCAATCGAAAGCAAGCGATATTCACATTGAGCCGTTTGAAAATCATTTATTGATCAGAATGCGGATTGATGGAGAGCTACAAGAAGTTATGCGCTTGCAGAAAACAACGCATTCTGCCTTGGTTACCCGAATTAAAATCATGGGTAAAATGGATATTGCTGAAAAACGTATTCCTTTAGACGGACGGGTGGAAACGGAAATCGACGGTCGTGACGTGGACATGCGTATTTCATCCTTACCGACCATATATGGGGAGAAAATCGTTATCCGTTTGCTGGACCGAGGAGAATTCCTCATGACCAAGAAAGAACTTGGGTATACCGAGGAAAATTTACAACGGTTCGAGAAGGTGATCAATCACCCCAATGGAATCATCTTAGTTACGGGCCCGACAGGTAGCGGAAAGTCGACGACCTTGTACACTATTCTGATGGAGTTGAATAAAGCCAATCGCAACATCATCACGGTTGAAGATCCTGTCGAATATCGGATGTCCGGCATTAACCAAGTTCAAGTCAACGCTAAAGCAGGCTTAACATTTGCCACCGGCTTACGTTCGATCTTGAGACAAGACCCGGATATTATTATGATTGGCGAAATCAGAGATGCCGAGACCGCACAGATTGCGGTCAGAGCGGCTATTACTGGGCACTTGGTCTTGAGTACGATGCATACCAATGATACGGCTTCAACCATTAACAGGTTGAATGATATGGGAGTAGAATCCTATCTCATCTCATCAGCCTTAGTGGGAGTTTTGGCTCAACGACTGGTACGAGTCTTGTGCCCTAGATGCAAGGAATTATATGATCCTAATCCCTTAGAGCGAAAGCTTCTCCATGTTAAAGATCCTATAATAAAGATTTATCAGGCTAGAGGCTGTAACGCATGTAATAACAGCGGGTATAAAGGACGCATTACCATTGCGGAAATTATGCTCATCAATCGAGAGATTAAAGCCCTCATTGATGAGAAGAGACCGTTGGAAGAAATTCACGATGCTGCTCTAAAAACTGGCATGGTGTCTTTGCAAAAGAATTGTTGCCAATTAGTATTAGATGGCGTTACCACTATGGATGAATTGGTCAAAAATACGTCGGAGATAGAATAGAGGGATTGCAGATGGATATCATGGACATGCTCACTCGAACATCCCAAGCAGGGGCTTCAGACTTGCACATTACAGTAGGTTCTCCGCCCGTTATTCGAGTGAACGGAGAACTGCAATTCTTGGAAGAAACGGTCTTAACTGCGAACAATGTTGAAGAGTTAGTCAAACAATTGCTGGTGTCTAAGCAAATGACTCTATCAGATGTTAAGAAAGAGCTGGACTTGTCGTTTTCGCTCAGTGGGTTTGGTCGCTTCCGGGTTAATATCTTTAAGCAGAGGGGCAGTTATAGCGCGGCCTTTCGAACGGTGATGAACCGGATACCTTCTCGAGAAGAATTGGGCTTGTTACCGGTGATTGAAGATCTTTGCAGGAAGCAGCGAGGCCTGATTCTGGTGACAGGGCCAACCGGCAGCGGGAAATCAACAACCTTGGCGTATATGATTAATCTCATAAATCAGGAACGAAAATGCCACATCATTACCTTGGAAGATCCCATTGAGTTTCTTTACAAACATAATAAAAGTATTATCAATCAACGGGAAATTGGCGGAGACGTCAATAGTTTCGCAGATGGACTGCGAGCAGCCTTGCGCCAAGACCCAGATATTATTCTCGTGGGTGAAATGCGGGATCTGGAAACCATTAGTATCGCTGTAACGGCTGCAGAAACAGGACACTTGGTGTTATCAACCTTACACACTGTCGGTGCCTCGAAGACGATTGACCGTATTGTGGATGTCTTTCCGCCGTTTCAGCAGCAACAAATTAAAATTCAGCTTTCTACGGTGCTGGAAGGGATTGTTTCCCAGCAACTACTGCCTAAAGCTGATGGCAGTGGACGTATTGCCGCGGTGGAAGTCATGATTGCTAATAGTGCCGTTCGAAATCTCATCCGGGAAGGAAAAACCTTTCAGATCCAAAATGTCATTCAGACGGGGAGCAAACTAGGAATGCAGACCATGGACGCCAGCCTAATGGACTTGTTTAAAAGGGGCTTAATTGCCAAGGAAACAGTTTTTCAGTATTGCGTAGAAGTAGATAACGTAAAAAGGTACTTAAGCCTTTAAGCATAATAGCCGATATAACTGTTAAGGAGGTTAGTATGCCAAACTATCAGTATAAAGCCTTAACAATGCAGGGCAAAAAAGTCCAGGGCGTGTTGCTCGCTGATAACAGGTCAGAAGCGCTGGAAATGCTTCAGAAGCAGAATAACTATCCTGTAACTGTGCAGGAGACAACGAGTAAAGACCTCAAAACAGTCAGCTATTCCAAGAAAACCAGTGTTAAGGATTTGGCTGTTTTTTGTCGCCAGTTTTATACTATGCTTAATTCAGGGATCTCGATTATCAAATGTCTAGAAATACTGCGCCAACAAGTCGAGAATAAAAAACTGAAAGTAGCCTTAGCAAGCGTCTACGAAGAAGTGCAAAAAGGGGCAATGCTCTCGGCCGCGATGCAGAAACATTCTGTCTTCCCAGAACTTTTCACTCAAATGGTGATTGCCGGAGAAACAAGCGGGACCTTAGATCTCCTAATGGACCGGATGGCTGTGACCTATGAGAAAGAATTCAAAATTAATAACAAGATCCAAACCGCTATGATATATCCTATTATATTATGTATACTTCTCATCAGCTCAGTCGTTGTGTTGTTGACTACCGTTATGCCAACGTTTGTCTCACTTTTTAAATCAAGCGGCGTCGAACTTCCAATGCCCACTCGAATTGTGATGGGAGCGAGTGACGCTTTGAGGTCTTATTGGTATCTGATCCTTATGGTTATAGGAGGGTTGACCTTCCTGATCAGAAGAGTCATTTCCAGCGAAAAGGGCCTGTATGCTTTTCATGCTTTTCAGCTGCGTATTCCGGTGGTGGGTAAAGCAATTCAGCGAATTTATACCGCCCGTTTCACCAGGACCTTGGGAACCCTGCTCACGAGCGGAATTTCTCTGATACCCGCTCTAGAAGGGGCCGCTGGTGTGGTCGGCAACGTCGTAGTAAGTACCAGCATCAAACAGATCGTTGAAGAGATCCGGGAAGGCGTTAGCTTATCGGATTTGATTCATAAAACAGGACTTTTCCCGCCCATGGTAGACAGTATGATTCTAATTGGGGAAGAGTCGGGAACATTGGAAGTCATCTTGGACAAAACAGCAAACTTCTATGATGAAGAAGCGGAGACATACTTGCAAAAAGTGGTGTCAATGGTAGAACCTCTTTTTATCATCGTTATGGCAGTAATCATTGGGTTTATTGTCATCGCCATTTTAATGCCAGTATTTGATTTATCCAAAACAGGTTAGAAGGAGGGGAAATAAACAAAGTCCTAGGCCCAGGTAAGACTAAACAAATTAAGAAAAGAGGAGAGATTAATATGACCGATATAAAAGTATTAAAAAACAAAAAAGGTTTTACTTTGATTGAACTTATCGTTGTTATGGCTATTCTAGCTATTTTGGCTGCTATCGCTATTCCTAAGTTTTCAGCAATGAGGGTTGCTTCAGCGGTCAATGCCGATGCAAGTACTGCAGCACAAATTGCTAATGCTTGCCGAGTTCAGGAAACACAAACGGGAGATCTTGTAACTTCACTGGATCCAACAGCTGCGGGTGGCTTAAAAGCCACTTATATGGTTGTTCCTGCAATTCAGACCTTGGCTGGAACAACAGCTGGAACAACATTTTCCCTTTCAGCTGCAACTGTAGCTGCAAGCAAATATGGCGCCATCACCGGTGGTGGTGGAGTGAACCCATATATAGTAAGTTTTACACCATCCTCTAGTTTCGGTCCTTATAATGTTGCACAAAACGTAATTGAACATGTGAAATTTCTTATAGAACCCTAATATTCGAAAATTATTAAACCATTGTTTTGAAGAGATCTCTTCTACGATGTTAAATTTTAATTTCCCCTTTGGTCAGGTTGATTCTTAATAGCAAAATTTTCTTCGATGTTCTAGGGGGAGACCACTGACGGTTCGCCAAAGCCATCTCCCCCCTCTAGTATCAACCGCTCAGTCTGGAAGGACCGGATTCTATAAACAGTTTCTTCTTCGATAGAAGAAGTTTCGACATGCTGGGAGAAAATCTCTCCCCGGTACTCGAGTCCTGATGTTGAACGGCTCGCTTGCACAATAATCAAGAAATTGGGTGATAGCGTTGAAAGCTATTAAAACTTTGAAAAATATGAGAAGTATGATAGCGTCGAAAGCCATGAGATCGGGCAGTATATTGTCCCTAGATATTGGCTCGATGCTGATTAAAGGAGTAGTTGGTAAAGAAGTTAAGCAGGGTATCGAAATCGAAAAGGCCTTTTTATTCAACACGCCTGTCGGTACGGTATCTGACGGGCATATTCTCGATGTTGCCAGTCTTGGGGAGGAAATCCAAAACCAGTTGGAAACCAGAAAGATAACAACGAAGCAGGTTATTTTTTCGATTTCTAGCACTGAAGTGGTTACTCGAGAATTGCTTTTGCCTTCGGTCAAGAAGAAAGAAATCCAGCAATTAATCTTTTTTGAAGTGGATAAACTTCTACCCATTCAATTGGAACAGTACATACTAGATTATTCCGTTTTAGAAACTATTGAGGAAGAGTCAACCCTCAAGTCAAGGATCTTAGTAGCTGCGTTGCCCAAAGTAATAGCAGAGGGTTACTGGCAGTTGGCCGATCAACTCCGCTTAAAACCACTGTCCTTAACGATCCATGCCTGCAGTATCACCCAGCTGTTTCAACAGCCAATGCAATTGAATGGCCGGGACTTTGATCGTGATAAGAACGTGGTTTTTCTGGACTTGGGATATAAGTCTACGGAGTGTAATGTTATCAGCGAGGGGAAGCTCTTGTTTCACAGGACAGTAAGCTTAGGTGGGAAGAGCTTCATTTCAGAAGACTTGTTTCCTAACATGGCTCAAGCAGATATCGCGGGTGAGTTTTCGTTGGAACCGAAAACGATGATTGAGAACAGCCAAGATAATGATTCTGAATTAGTAGATATTGAGAAATTCGGCCATTGGCTTCAGGAAGTCAGAAAAGTTATATGGTATTTTAACGGTATGAACCCTGAAAATAAGATAGATAACATCATCCTTATCGGAGGATGTACAGAAGATATACCCGGCTTAGCAGACTATGTTGAAGATGCGCTTAAAATAAGAGCAGAAATATTAGAAACTATCAGTCTTGTGAGCAGCGAAAAGAACGGGGAAAATTCTTCCTTGATATATTATTTAAATGCCATTGGAGCGATCAAACGGAACTAAGCTTCAACTAAGAACCCTTTTTAAATAAAATGTGACTAATAACGGTTGGTCTTATTCTTAAATTTCATTGCGACTGCTGGGAAGGTGATAAGTTATGCAACAGATCAATTTCTTTAAACCCTATTTAGAAGAAAAACAAATTCAACCTAAGCAAAAATTAATGGTAGTTACAGGGTTGGTTGCTGTGATCCTAGTAAGCCTGTTGGGTTGGAATGTTTTCCAAATCCAATCCTTGAAAAGCAGTATTGCCGAGCAAAATAATTTTTTGAACAGTAAAAACGCCCAGGAAGCAAAGTTAAAGATGAGTGACACGCAAGACAAAATTAAAAAGATGGATACTTACCTCCAAACCGTGAATGGACTCGCTCAAGGGTTGCAGAAAGAGGATAGGATTAACCGCCAATTGATCGACAAGATCGCCGCCTTAGTGCCGAAGGCCCTTTCCTTTCAATCCTTATCATTGGCTGAATCCCTATTTACGTTGCAAGGGACTGCTTCCAACAGGATTGCAGTTGCTGAATTACAGCATAATCTTCAGATCAGTAATATTTTCCAGAACGTACAAGTGAAAACAATCGTCCTCGATAGCAAGGGCAATGGGTATGCATTCAGCATTGAAGGAACGTTGAAATAAAGGTCGTGATATAAGATGAAGTTCACCTTGCGCGAAAAGCTCTTAGCTGTGGGTTTGGGTTTAATAGTACTTATCTTTGGTTATTACCAGTTTGTTTTTCAGCCTCAGCGAAATACGATAAAAGCACTAACGAATCAAGTGGCCACGAACAAAATACAAATTCAAGGCATCAATGACTTTCTCAAACCAGACAGTAAATTGCCTCAAGACTACAAATTGTTGAAGTTTAAAACGGATGAACAGACTAGAATGTTTTTTCCTTTAGCGAATCAAGAGAAAATTATCTTGAGTCTTGATCAAATCTTAACTTCGGCCGCCTTAAACGGTCTTTCTGTCTCGTTTGGCAGTCCACAACTATTGAAGAGTGTCAGTACCACTAAGCAAACAGGACTCTTGGAGTATTATCTGAAAACTTTGGTAGAAGACCAGGATAAGGTCAGTACAGTCCCTAAAGCTACAGTGGCTACAGCTGCTAATGATAAGAATCAGATTCCGAGTATGGAGATAACGCTTCAGTATAGTGGGTCCTATGCAAGTTTGCTCACGTTTCTTAGTACGGTTGAAGGCTGGGAAAAGAAACTATTCGTAAAAACCGTTTTGATCGGCCCGAATAAGAATGCTCCAGGTGTCAGTGGAAATGTCGTCTTTCGATTGTACATGTTACCCAAATATCCTGGTAGCGATCTTGATTTTATGAAATGGGATATTCAAGGTACCTATGGTTCGACGGATCCCTTTGTCTTCATCGGTGGAACAACCGCTCCAAGTGTGCCCGAAGGTACGAAGGCAATAACCGTTCCCACAACTGCGGATTTTGTATTGTCCATGAAACCGGTTACCGCTGATTTACCAGCCGTTGTACTTGGGAGAGCCAAGGACTATACGCGGGCAAGTTATGTTTACAGCGATAATCCAGGCTTCGTCAATACCAAAATTAAGGTCACGAAAAAAGATGGCAAATACTTCTTTCAGTATCAGACGCTGAATGAGAGTTATCCCAAGGATTCCAGTCTGGAAGCCTTTCAGCCCTTGGGGCAGACGTTAACGTTACTGATCTATAGCACGCCTCGCAATCCAGAAAACGATCAGAATGGGATAAACCTTTCGGTAATCAATGAATCTGATCTGCCATTTGTTGTTCAAGTTCTGAATGATGACTCCACAAAACCCAGAGTGAAGATTACTGAGAAAAGCGGCAATGTCCAAATCAAATAAACAGGGGGGAGTTGGGATGGAGCGAAAGCGGGAAGGTCAACGTGGTATGACCTTGGTTGAAGTGATATGTAGCTTGGCGATTCTCGGAATAATTATTGCTCCTACCGCTGCTTTCTTTGCAAATTCATTTAAGACAAACAACCTGGCTAGAGAGCAAATGGAAGCCAACCAACTGTCTCAGAGTTATATGGAAGAATATAAAAGTAAAAGCTATTTCGATCTTCTAAATATTATCGGCGATCCGGTAACATGGACGGATACTCCCGGTATAGTACCCTTAACAACGCTTGTAGAGGTACAGAGTACAAGTACCCCTGCCTCCCAGATATACGATGCGGTCTTTAGCATTGGTGAAGGTTACAGTGGGAAAACTTTGGAACTGACGGCTTCCGATTCGATAGTTAAAGTGTATGATGGGTTTACTTTTGCCTATTCAAATACACTCGCTGGTCATGTTGGACCGATCAAGGTCATGATAAAACAAACTGGAGCACCGACCAACAACATTACGTTGAATCTAAACAACCTTACAACAAATAATCCCCTTCAAGTGACAAAACGTTCACAAGACACCAAGATCATCCTCAAACCCATGCAGGGGGAAATCGCCACGATTGTCCAGGTTGGCGAAGAAACGGCCGAGTCTCTCAATCAGGAAGCAGGACTCACGATCACGGTCACAGTATCCCGCCAGAGTGACGCTGTTGGTCTGGCTAAATTGCGGCAAATCAAAATGACCAATTAATGAGGTGAAGAGTTGTGCTAAGAAGATACATAAAATTAAATCAGGGCATAACCATGGGCATGGTTTTAATCATGATGTCCGTTTTAAGTATCCTTGGTGTCGCAACTCTCTCTCTGGCAGTGTCCGCTTATCGCGTTCAAATGAGTGACAAACGCGTAAAATCGACGTTTTATGTAGCTGACTCCGCATTGGATCAGGCATATGGCTTGATCGGCACTCAAATTAAAGCGGCCATAATTGCCGGCAATGCGGATGTGAACCTAGAAGTGCAAAAGAAGATTGAAGCTGAACGAGAAGATGAGATTCTGAATCCGGAGACTCATGAGGCTCATTGGCTTCAAGGTGACGGCTCGATCAATGAAGTGTATTTAACAAATCAGCTTAAAACGGATTACTTTATTGGAATCATGCAAACCACCTATGCTCAATATATGAACGCCAAGCTAACCGCCTTAGAGCCTGAGGTCCAGTTGATAGGGAGTTATAAAGCAATCTTAAGTGATATTCCCGAAACAATTACAATAGATGCCCTAAATAGACGCTTATTTTTTGAAAATGACCCAAATGATCCCACGAAAAACGATATGCTGATTCCACTGCAATTTAAGGTAAAACATCAAGCAGGAGCTCAAGAGGTAATTCAGCAGGTCAAGGCGGATTTCAATATTAAAGTACCTGACAAAATTATTGGGTACCAAACCGCGGTGAATAACGCGTTGTTACAGGACCAACCCCTGTGGAGGACGGCTTTGACCAGTTACAAGGATGTTAACTTCTCAGGTGATTTTGCTTCAACCCTAAAGAAAGGTATTACAGTCAAAGGGGATGTTTTCGCTAAGGGCACAATTCCCGCTGATTTGAAAGACTTAAAAACGTTTGGAGGGATTACGGCCGGAAAGTCTTCGAACTATACAAAAGTGACGATCAATGGCAATGCCTATAGTAATGCGAACGTTCAGGCAAACTCGGATAACACGATTCTTATGGTTATGGGAAGTGGCTCAACCGGTAATATCTATTCCGATAACCTTGTCCTCCAAAAAGACACAATAAATAGTAAAATCGAAGTGGGTCAGGATGCCTATACTAAAGATGATATTGAAATCAACGGGACGGCTGCCAACTTGCGGATCAAGGGTAACTATAACGGATATTCCGACGGTTCAGCCGGACACGATAAGAGCAGTAGCATTGTCATAAACAGTCCGGATATTAATCAATCTGATGGTTCAAAAATACAGGTAGACGTGGATTCCTTCTTGGCAGGAACAGTGTATATTAACGCTGGAGATCCAGATTATCAAACAGGAGAAGGTATTTCCATAGAGGGTAACTACCGTGCTTATGGCTTCCTTCCCGCAGGTGACGAGAATAAATATAGCTTCCGTAAGGTTGGCAACTCTTTAATGTTAATTGATAACTGGAATAATCCCGATAAGGATCCGTTGCTTGGAGTGGATAAAAGCCCGTTGAATGTATTACAAAAAGCCCTTCATTTCACTAAGGTGGCTAAGGAACTGGACGGAACAGATTTTCTCAATACTGGTTCTGGCAGCTCCTCAATAATTCTCGGAGGCAATGTCCTCTCAACAGGCGCTTATATTAAAAACGGCAAAATTGAACGGAAAGACTATATCACTGAAGAATTTGAAAACAAAAAAAGTGAATGCCAAGCTTCAGTACAGACGAATGTAACCAATAATTTTGGACAAGGCCAAGTAACCGCTAATACGGCTGACTATTTTCTATCGAATAGGGTTAATATCAGTTCAGGTTTATTTTCGGAAAGGAATATAATCTTGAAAGATAGCTCTACTCTCCAGGAGGTTTTAGTCACGAGTAAAAGTCATGATATTTTCCTGATTGGAGCAGGTGGCGACAGTACAGGGTTGCCTGCCGATGCGATATCAATTGTTGTACCGACGTCAAAATCATTGGCAGGTTTGATTCTTACGAGTAAGCAAGTCATCATTCGGGGAAACGTTAATTTCCATGGTTCAATCATTGCGGGAGATAATATCACGGTTGAAGATAATTCTGACAAGAACTTTTATGCTGACGAAAAGTTAGTCAAGCGGATTATTGCTACCGAAGGTTTGAACGAGTTATTTATTACACCGAAGGATCCTGTAACTGGTTCTGTTTTGACTGAGCCATCTCTTTTCAACTTTGAGGCTGGCGGAGGAGTACCTGATCCGGCAATCAATCCTTATAATGAGTATATTACGGTAACCAATTGGAAAAAGTTTTAAAAGCTTGCAGAGCTTGGAGAGCGAGGGGAATGCTTCGCATGAAAAATAAGCCGGGAAACTGCCATGGGTTTACACTCGTTGAACTTCTTGTGACCTTGTCTTTAACAGCCATGGTCATAGCAACACTGGGATCCTTTTTTCTCAACCATCTGCGCTCATACCAACAGGCAGTTGAAGATATCAGTGTTCAGGATCAAGTCAAAGCAGTCACCAATCTATTTATGGAAAAGGCGATGGAGACCAAAGGGATTATTGAGCTGTCTTTACCTGGAGAAAATCCATATATTGTAAAATTGGACAAAAATGATAGTACACCTCTTATTCCATTGTCGATAATTTTTAGCTATGATCCGACCTTACGCCAGTTAAAGTGGGTAGATGGTGGGGTGACTAAAATAGTTTCTGGAAAGATAACTGCGTTTGAAGTGAGTCCTATGGAGAAGGATGGAACTACTGTGGATGTGGATCATCTAGCGCAAGCAAGTATGGCAAAAGTGAAGATTACAGTCAGCGGAACGGATAGCGGTATACCAGGGCCGCCAAAGGAAGTGACTTTGAATAATTCATTAAGATTTCGTAATTATGCCGGTCCATAACCACGCAATCAACTAATTGAAGCTATTAGAATAATGAGTAAAATTTGAAAGGAGGTGCCTTGCAATGTATAACGTGAGAAACATGAGAAAAGGTATGAAAAAGGGAGCAATCATTACAGCCCTAATATTCTTCTTCATTAGTTGCATGGTCCCGGTATCTATGGGGGAACCGATTACAACACCTGCGAACCCTACTCTGAAAGTTCTTGAAGTACAGCCCGGCACTCGCTATCAGCTTTCGTCTGCCTACACCAATATTGCCAATTACAATGTGCAAGTCACGCAAATGCCTATGGCGCAATTCGTCAGCACGGTGGATGGATTGAACGGAAAGTACGATATTATCGTGATCGGGAACAATTCCTATAATGACAATGTAGCCAACTTGCATTATAGACTTACTAGTTTAAGACAAGGAACTACTAATTACACCTCTGTGCCCGTACACTATAGCGCAGAAGGGGATCATTTTTCCAAAGCAAATAATAACACGTTTGCACTGCCACAGGGAGGCACATCAGACTCTTACGAAAATTATAGTCCGAATGACATCACCACGCGACGAGCCGCACTGTTGGAAGAGTTCGTTCAAAGCGGCCAGTTGACAGTCTTTGCAGATTCAATTTTTACTAGTAGCGATCTTACTGCTACAATTTTAAATCAACGCTTCAAGACGTACCGTAGTAACATTAATAATCCTGTCAATCATCCCAATTTTCACAATTTATCAAGTGTTACTATTAATGATCTGGTCAGCAAATATGCCACTGCAAACAAAAGACCTGCCTTAACGATTACATCAGCTCCTTTGGAATATAACGGATCGAATGCACAGACTGACAAATCCATGAATCTTGGTTTTGATGCTTCTGGCCCGAATCCTATGATTGCAAGTTTGTTTATTGATTTAAACGGGGATGGAGTTTTCTCGGCTACTGAAAAAACTATTGACTCTGGGGATATTACAACTAATAATCCAACGGAAGGCCATTTCGCGTTGAACTACCGACTGCCTGATTCGTATACGGGTATGCAGCCTTGGAAGCTGGAATTGGAAGATACCGTGACCCATGCGAAGAATTACAACACCGGGTTTGCTGCTTATAAGGGGACACCCATAAATGTTCGAGTTCTCCAATTAATTCCAACATCGAATTTACTTAATATTAAAACAGGGATGTTGCAGCCTTTAATCAAAGTGGGGGAATATACTATTTCAGTAACCGTCATGAATGTCGCAAATTTCGATAATAACTTTCCCAATCCTGCTCTCACGACGACAACTGGAGTTTCGGCACCGACACAGTTGGATACCAATTATGATATGGTGATTATGGGCTTTGCCGATACTTACGGTGGGGCTGACCTCAAGAAATCTGCGGCTATCCAAGGATTGAAGGATTTCATCGCGACCGGACAAAGTGTCATGTTTACTCATGATACCTTGACGTTCCAAACGAATAGCACTTCTGGCTGGGATTACAATCTGACCAAAGAATTTCGGGATATTATTGGGCAGAATATCTACAATAAGGACCCATTAAACCCTGCGATCGCACCGTCAGATAACTCCAATCGACTCTCCTATCCCTCTGGTTCAAGCAAATCGTATGGTTTCTCACGCCTAACCCTTGATCGGGCCAATAATGGAAATGCTTTTCCAAATGCGACTAGTGCCGCCAAACTCAATGACGGCCTGATAACGAAATACCCCTATGTCCTTGGCAATACGCTCGCAGTGGCAACGACACACCACCAGTATTACCAGTTAGATTTAGAGGATCCAGGCCTAGTTCCCTGGTTCACCTTATCGGGCACAGGGTTTAATAGTGTTGACGGTCGGAACGATTATTACACGTATTCCAAAGGTAATATTACCTATTCCGGGACAGGCCACTCCACGCCTAATAACTCGGAAGAACATAAATTATTCATCAATACAATTCTTAAAGCAGCCCGGGGCGCCAATCACGCACCGACAGTGGAAATTTATGATCTCAAAGACAATCAGGAAATTTATACGAATCAAACGACGCTGGATTTCTCGTTTAAGGCGAGTGATTTGGACCTGATCAAAGATAGCAAACTTAAAGCAAAGCTTTCTATTACGGATAATAGTACTCACGTGACGACACCGGTCACAGATTTCCAAGTGGAAACCGTCCAAGCACAGTTGGATGCTGACCATACTTTTAGTATAGAAAACAACAGTATCGTCAAAATTTCAATGCCTAAGACTGTCCCAGCGACAACAAACAATTTCGCGATTACGGTTACGGTTCAAGACACCACTCAGGCGACGGGTCTTAAAACAATCACTTTGAAGCAGGTAAGTCCTCCGTCCCTAAGCCTTAGTACCACGGGAAATAATTACTTCTTGGCCAAGGATGCAGGTAATCTGACGTTCACAATCGCTCCTTTTAATAATCCGGTAAAAGATATGACCAATATCCAATTAATTATTGACAAGGACCAGACGGGTGTTTGCCAAGTCAGTGTAGACGCCGCGAGTAACATTAGCCAAGATAATGGTACTATCACAATAAATATTCCGGATTATATCGCAAGTGTTAGCGATGTAAATCATTGGGCATCACAAAGTTATGTTATTCACGCTCTGTTTCCTCAGGCGCCAGAGTCTGGTGTTATCACACTAAACTACCATTTGAAGTTTAATACAAAGCTCAACGATGTTACCCAGATCATTCCACCTATTGATCGTTCAATCGATTTTCATGTTCGAAGCGGGGAAATCCATGGGGATGTAAAGGATGTAAAAGGCCGAAGTATTGAGAATGTGCTCATCACCGCATCGAAGGGTACAGACGCTCCTTTAACGACAACAACCTCTAGTACAGGTGCATATCAGTTTGCAAATTTGAAATCAGGGACGTATACAATCACTGCAGCAGGACGTACCGGCTATAGCGTGGTTGTGAAAACGGGATCGTCAACGGTTTCATTGAGCAACAGTCCAACGGACAATAGTAGCTACCAAAAACAAGTGGATTTTCAGTATAGTGGTACTCTCGTGAACAATATTGGGCTACTCAGCCTGACAAATGAGACTACAACTCAATGTATCCCTAAAGGGATTGCCTATGCGAAAATGAAATTCACGCTGAATCGTCCGGTAAAGACCATGGTCATCGACCTAGAGACAGTTAAGAATAACGCTCCAACTAACATTTTGTTAAAAAATGTAACATTTAAGCTCAATAACAGCGCTTATACAAGCAGCTATCAGATCGATGGTAATAAACTAACCCTACCTAATGATTTGCCAAGCGGCAGTTATGAATTGGTAATCTCCTTATTCCTAGGAAACTCCGTGGTGTCAGGTGATACAATACGCTTGAACATTAAAGATCTTGTGACCACTGAGGAAAATGTTTCTGGAATTGATACAGTAACGCAAAGTGCTAACCCGTCACTCTTTTCAAATTATAGTTTACCGATCACCATTGTAGCACCACCTTCAATCTTATAAAGCATCAAACTGGGGTTTATCCCTGTATTTAAACAAAAGAATAATTGTGAGAAGACCTCCGGTTGGTTTGAGTAGGGAAGCAAAGAAAGTAAAAACCTCAAGCCATAGGAGGTCTTTGATGTGAAAGTCTGAAGGCTTTAAATTAATTTAAAGGATGATAGTATTGTTTTTATATGTCATTATTTTTATGTATGGACTTATCATAGGTTCTTTCCTCAACGTCTGCATATACCGAATCCCGCGGGAGGAGTCCATAGTAAATCCTCCATCCCATTGTCCTAACTGTGGAATCAGACTAAAGCCCTTGGATCTTATCCCGCTCTTAAGCTACTTAATTTACCGTGGAAAATGCCGATATTGCGCTCAGAAAATTTCGCCTAGATATTTTTTAGTAGAGTTGCTTACGGGAGTAGTTTCTGTGGCCTTGTTCGTCAAATATGGCCTGACAATAGACTTTGTAGCCTTTCTGTTTTTAGCTTACATATTGATTGCTGTATTTTTCATTGATCTTGACCACCAGATCATTCCCAATGAACTGGTGATCACCGGACTTATTGGGGGGGCTATCCTCTTTGTTTATAATCTTTTTATCCCTTTTCAAATTTATTCGGACGATCGCTGGTGGAATCCCTTGCTTGGTTTAGTATCCGGCTCTGGTTTGCTGTTAGGTGTTTCATTAATAGGAACTGCACTCTATAAGGGTGATGATGTCATGGGCATGGGGGACGTGAAACTATTTGCACCCATTGGATTATTTCTTGGGTGGAGAATGACCTTGCTAGCTCTGTTTATTTCTGTTGTTTTGGGAGGAATGTCAAGCCTTATGTTAATGCTTCTTGGCAAAGCAAATAGGAAAAGCATGATCCCGTTCGGCCCTTTTATAGTTAGCGCAGTATTTATTACTATTATGTGGGGCTGGGATATCCTGAATTGGTATTTGGGCACCTATATGTAGTGAACTCCAAGGCTATAAGACGGTCCTCAATCAATGTACTGAGGGGCGTCTTTTTATTATTGAAGTGGAAAAGCACAATTCCCCCCTCATCCGCATAGTTATTAGAACAACGTGCGAAAGAGGTGGAGATGATGTTCACGGAACTATTTTTGGTCAGCATTGCACTCTCAGTTCTTAAGGGAGTTTCTTTACTCGTATCGTATATCAATAATAATGCCTTTCCTCAGCCTTTAATTGAGAAAGAAGAAGCGCGTTATTTGCAAATCCTTAGTGTCAGTAAAACAGAACCCTTTACACTAACCCGTGAAGTCGAGCAAGCGCGTAATACACTCGTTGAGCACAATTTGCGCTTGGTGGCTCATCTTGTTAAGAGATTGTTAACGTATACTGAGTTAAGATATAAAAGAAGAAGAGCGACATAAAGCCGCTCCAACAACACACACTAGGCCAGCGGATTACCAGTCCGTTAGATCTGACCCAAAAACTTATCAAGTTCAACACCTATTTTATAACAATTAGGAGTTGAGGTCAAGGGTGAAATGTGTGTGGACAAGCCTTCTTTGAATATTCCTCCCGAGGAAAAAGGGGAGGAATATTCAATGACAGATTCACTAAAGAATTTACCAATTCAAGTCCAGGGCGTAGCATCAATAAACCGCAGAGGTAATATTATCGACGATGGGTGGTATGCACATATAACATTTGCAGAAAGCAGACATGCGCATTTATTAGCAATAATGATTCTTGGGGATATTTGCTACTGGTACACGCCAACGGTAACAACGGATGAAAGATCAAACGTAAAAGATTATAAGAAGAAATTCGCGGCAGATAAACTTCAAAAATCCTATAAATCTCTAGGTGAGAAATTTGGAGTCAGCAAAAGGATGGCACAAACTGCATGTTATCGCCTTAAGGAATTAAATCTAATAACGATAGAAGTCAGAGACATTGACGATCGGCAGGGCTTAACATTTTTAGAGCCAGTTTCCGAAAACATAAAGAAGATATCATGCATGTGTATAGAATACACCCCCCCCACTTTTAAAAGTGATACCCCACCTACTATTAAAAGTAACCCCTCCTCACTATTAAAAGTGATACCCCCATGCGGCAGAAGTGAACATACATATACTACCTCGGAGACAACCGTACATAAACTAGAAGAAGAAGAAGAAGAAGAAGAAGAAGAAGAAGTGGAAGTGGAAAAAAATGGGGAGAAGAATGAGAAGGACGACGGAGTAGGACCGGATCATCAAGAGGAAAACGACCAAGGGGAAAACGAAGATTACATTGTTGAAATCCAAAAGCCTGAAAATATACAGAATACGGAATCAGTTCTGCTCATGAGTCAGTTTTCATACCTTGTGGAGCGAGAAGGCGCGACACATGATGATTTAGCCGCGGCGCTCATAAAAATGGATAAAGAGCCAGACGTGAAAAATCCGATTGCGTTTCTGACTATAGCAATTAGACACGAAAAATTGAACAGAACACTCGGAGATCGTCCAAAAACTGAAAAGCCAGAGCGCCAAAAAACATATTTCCCTGCCACTAAGCCGCCTAAGACTTCTCCAGGTAAATATGATCCGTTTTATCTGTGATGAAATGCTATTGGGATTAGAATTTATAAGAAACAATTCTCCAAAAGGAAGCGAGCGAGATTTAAAAACGACGATCAAAGCAACCGAATTCCACAACTTCCACATGATTAAGGAGAACTTGCTATGTTAGTGGGGGGGATGAAGGATAGTATTGAAGGTGTGTGAGTATGTACGAGTGTGTTAGGAGATCTATCGAAGCATATAAGCCTACACCAGGACCGGAGATTTGAGTGTAATGTAATCGTGTTATGTCCGGTGCGACAGACTGGGAATTCCCACTAGAGCTAGACGAACGAAAATACGCACTTGTCAGCCACCCCACGACTAAAGCCGAGGGTTTGTAGGGAGCAATCCATACAAGCCTAGATGACCAGCCTGAAACAGAAACATATGCGATACAATCGCAACTCCAATAGAAATTAAATAATTCTAGAAATGTATCTGTAGTAGTTCTTAAACTATAGTCTACTATATGTAAACTAGTATACCGTAGTTTACATAGGATTATAGGCGAGTCAGTAGTTTACATTATTTTAGAGAGGAGACATAAAACATGAGCGAGCAAGCCAAACCGAGTCAACAGGACACATATTCCGTCAAAACAACGGCCGGAGTTAAGGACCAAATAAATGAATTACTGCGCTTAACAGGGTTACCGTCTAAAGAGCTTTTTGAGGCAATGGTCACGAATTACAAAATAATGGCCCTTCAGGGGACAGAAGCTGAAAGAACTGAGGATGTCCAGCAGGTGCGATACCATCTGAGTCGCGCAGAAAACCTCTTTTTGAACCTAGTACAGAAGAATCAAGATGTAAAACAAGACTATACGTCCCGGATCGGTCAGGAAAGCGCACTACATAAGCAAATAACAGACGAGCTACAGCAACAAAAAACACTAGCTATCCAAGAGAGGGATAAGTCTAGAACAGAGCAAATGGAAATAATCGAAGAAATGAAAAAATCGAACGAGCTCCTAGTAGAGTTGACGGACAGGGGGCGATCAGATCGGATCACTATTGACGTGTTAACGAAGAAAACTGGGGAGTTGGAAGCACAAGTAACCGCCCTGCCCGAGCTTAAGGCCGAGATTGAACAATTACAACGAGAAAAAGTTTTCCACCAGCATCAGTTGGATGGATTGATGGCTGAATCAAATAAACATAAAGATATGTTGCAACAGAAGGATAAGGTATCACAGCAAGCGCAGGAAGGCCATATGAAGGACTTAGAACAGCTTCAGAAGGTTCATAGACTAGAATTGGATAAGGCTAGTACAGAAGCTTCTAGGTGCGTCCTAGAGGCAATCAACAAGACTAATGACGATTATACTGCTAAGCTCGATTATTTAGCACAGAAGAACGATACCATTACAACACGTAACCAGGAGCTAACGGAACGCGTTCATGTGTTGGAATTGCAGGAAATTGGAGAGCGTCCAGCAAGGAATTGAAGTATCATTTAGAACAATGGCTTAGTCAGAACGGAAAACAGTAAAAATATTGAGGATTTTGGACAAATCTCAATAGAGGCGTTAAAAGGAGCCGGGCGGCACTTTTTTAACGCCTCTATTCATTTGCAGAGATATAGCAATCATTTGGTACATATGTATAAAATGATTGCTATAATGAAGGAACCTTGCTATAATGATGTTAAGAAAGTGAGGTGAATTTGGATGAGCAATTTAGAAAAATTCCAACAAATCGAAAATTATCTCAATACAAGTTTTTTTGAACGACACGACGCAATTCGCGGTTTGTTAATCGGGCTCTTAGCTAGACAACATATCTTTTTCATGGGTCCTCCTGGCGAAGCTAAAACTGAACTAGCAATGACGCTGGCAAAGCTTATTGACGTACAGTTTTTCAGTTGGTTACTCACTCCGACAACTAGCCCAGATGAAATCTTTGGAGCCCCTTCAATTCCACGCTACGTCAAGGATGGGATATTGGAACGTAATACTGCACATAAACTTCCAGAGGCAAATATAGCCCTGCTTGATGAATTCTTTAATTCAAACTCAGCCGTTCTTAATAATCTGTTGAACGTGCTAAATGAACGTATCTTCTACAATGGTATAGGATTACAAAAAATTCCGTTAGAGTTTGCAGTACTTGCTTCGAATGTATTACCAGAGGAAGGGGAGGGGCTAGAAGCTATTTGGGATAGGATCGGGCTTAAGTACATAATCAATCCTATTCAAGATGAGCAAGCCTTCATACGAATGATACAGAAAGCCGATTGTGGTTCCTCTCAACAAGTTGTGCCAATCCTTTATCTTGGGGAATTAACTGCAGCACAGGTAGAGATGAGAGCGATAGACTTTGGGAAAAGCGGCTACGAAATGCATAGGGTTTTAAGAAGGGTACTAATGGAACGACATATCCAAGTTTCAGATCGTAAATATAATCAAACAATTCTACTTTTAAAGGCGAACGCTTATCTCGATGGTAGAGATCACGTAGCGCCCAAGGATTATCAGATTTTGACTCATGTGTTTTGGCGTGATGAAGAAGACAAAAGAATGCTAGATGGGGTTATCCAGTCGCTTGTGCTCCCCTATCTTACTGAGCTGGAGAAACTAGAAGAACGATTAACGTATATTTCATGGGAAATCATCAAAATGCCACCTGGTGATGAGAGAATCAAAAAAGCAACTGAGGCAAATGCCAAGTTCTTGGATGCTATGAGGCTGTTAGGTAAACATATTGAACATTCCCAAACGCCGGTAAGCGATCGACGTATTTATTATCAATCTAAGGAACGTCTCAAGTATTTAAACAGTCGACTAGCAGCCATTGTTCTGGATCTGGCCTGTGAAGAGTATCTAGGGAGGTTATGAAGATGAGCTTTCTATCACGAATATTTAATGCTGAAAATATTAATTCATCGGTTGCTGTGACGTGCCCAATAGACTATCGGCAACTTCTAAAGCACGATGAGTATGACAGCTATTTATTTGATTGTGCCAAGGAACAGATTGAGTCTTTGCAAAAAGTAATTAACCAAAATGTTAATAAATCTCCTGGGTTTGAGACGTTACTCCGTGATATTTTTGCAATGTGTTATAAAGCTGAGCAGCTATTGGAAGAAAATGTTGAAGGTGAAACACACTACAACATTTTAAAAAACTTGATGAATGAACCAGAGTGGCCTGAACTTCGTAAAAAGACACGGTTTAATGGACTATTCAGCGCATCGTCTACTGTCGCCTTTGCTCAAGAGTATCAAAGGCGTGTGCAAGAGATGGATAAACAAAAAAACAAAGCGAAAGAGGAAGCGTCGAGAAAACCTCGTTTCTTAGGTCAACTTAAGAAGCCTGTCACGGCAGGAACTGGGGGAAGTGAGAAGCCACCAGATATCGCATTAGTAGAAATTGAACGACACGTTGCAGCACAAAATGAGAAACTAATGTTATGGGGGATCACTCCACCAATGCTGCCGCTGAAACCTGAACGAGTAATGAAGTTGGCGTCTTTATTGGAACAGCATTCAGAGTTCTTACAATTTGCTGAAAGAATCGGCCAGCTTCGAGCATCTTTGGTGAACATGGGTAAAGCGAAATTGCGTCAGAAAGGGGCCCGGTTACGTGGCGTCACTGTGGGTAACAACATAGTTCAGGCCGTTCCGTCGGAATTAGCACTTCTAGTTGACGTTAGTAGTGAGGCCATTTTTTACGACAGAGCTTTAGGCGGTAAATTAACGATCTATGATTATGCAGTGAAAAGTGAACGTAAACGGGGTTCGATGGTCATTGTTATCGATGGTAGTGGTTCAGTGCGCGGCGAGAAAGGGTACATAATTCGAGGTATTGCTGTTGCTCTAGTCCAGTTAGCCCGAATCGAAAAACGATGGGCCAGTGTCATTATTTTTGGTTCGAAGAATGAACAACGGGAATTCGTTTTTGATCCGCATGAGAAAGCAATAGCAGATCGTCTGGTTGAAATGGCGACTACTTTTTATGGCGGAGATACGATATTTTGGGAACCTTTAGAACTTGCTTTTGAACGTCTGAATACAAAGCCTTTTCGACAAGGAGATTTAGTTCTGGTGACAGATTATTTACGGGGTGCAGAAGGGCCATTATCAAATTTCACTGAGCGTTTTGCTCAAGCCAAAACAAAACTAGGTTTTCGTTATTTTAGTCTTTTTCTTCCGTCCACTCAATGGGTAAACGATCTTTCCTGGCACATGTTAGCAGACCATGTAATTCCACTCGATACAGCCTTTTTTACACAGAATCCATTAGTTATGAGCAAATTTGTTAGCGTTTTATGAAAGGAGATTTTCAATGCATTGTAGTAAGGCTGGCAGAACAAATTTAGCAACTATTTCTGTATCAGTTTTTCTTAAAGAACAAGATTACAAACAGTTACGTATTGAAAGATTTCGACGACATTTAAGTACCTCTCAATGTCTTTCACAAGCATTATATGAAATGTTAGAGGATAAAATGGTGTTTTTAGAAGCGATGAGGTTGTCCCGGATAGAATGCGAATTACTGGGACCCAGAGAATATATGTGGAAGGTCAGAATTTTCTTGCCATTGGATTTGATCCTCAAACTTCATAATATTTATCAAACTGATTTAGTGGGACGTGATTTCATTATTACTCAAGCTCTTTGTATATATGTGAAAAAAAGAAAGGAGGGGGAAGAGGTAGGCTAGAAAAATTAGAAATGGTCAGGTTAGATCAGACGCTTTTAGAACGGAAAGTAAGGGACATGACCATGGGGGACATTGTAAAATTTAAGTAATGAAAGGAGTTTGAAATAATGAGCAAAAAAGATAATGAAATCTATTGTTCTTTTTGTGGTAAACCTAATGCTACGGATAGACAAATGATACGAGGGCAAAACGACACTTATATTTGTGAAGAGTGCATTAATCTTGGTACTGAACTACTCGAAGCTCATGAAGTGGCTGAGGTTAGCAGGGCTCATGGTAAAAGTGTCAAGAAGGTACAAGGTTTAAAGCCTACTGAAATTGCGACAAAGCTTGATGAATACATTATTGGTCAGAACCAAGCCAAAAGGGTTCTGTCTGTGGCAGTCTATAATCACTACAAACGTCTAGGCTATCTTGAAAAGCCCAAATGCGAAATTCAAAAATCCAATGTGCTACTTTTGGGGCCCACTGGGTCAGGGAAGACATTGCTAGCTTCCACGCTTGCAAAAATATTAGAGGTACCATTTGCTATAGCCGATGCTACGACGCTGACTGAAGCTGGTTACGTTGGAGAGGACGTTGAAAGTGTTCTGACACGATTACTGCAGGCGTCAGATTACGATACGGAACGTGCCGAAAGGGGCATAATTTATATAGACGAAATTGACAAAATCGCACGGAAGTCTGAAAACCGTTCGCTTACGAGGGATGTTTCCGGCGAGGGAGTCCAGCAAGCTCTTTTGAAAATTATTGAAGGAACGATCTCTAACGTTTCCCCACAAGGTGGACGCAAGCACCCGAATCAGGAGTTCATAAAGGTGGATACTTCGCAAATTTTGTTTATCGTTGGTGGGGCATTTGGTGGGATAGAGGATGTTATGTCAGATAGATTCAACAAGAAAACGATTGGATTTGGTGCAGAAGCGGGGAATAGGGTAGCGGGCATAAAATTACATCCGGTTGTACCACAAGATTTTGTAAAGTATGGTATGATCCCTGAATTAATGGGACGGTTGCCGGTCATTGCTACACTCGATGATTTGGATCAAACCATGTTGCTTCGCATTTTACAGGAACCCAAGAATGCCTTGATTAAGCAATATGAAGAACTTATGCGGATGGACGGGGTTACGCTTCGATTTGAGGCAAAAGCCTTAGAGAGTATAGCTGATAACGCCCTAAAACAAGGAATGGGCGCAAGGGGTTTGCGGAGTGTTGTGGAAGGAATTCTGTTAGACTTGATGTTCGAGTTACCAGCAATGGAAGATGTTGCGGAATGTGTTATAACCTGGGATGTCAATCTTGGTCGGTCTGAGGCTATTCTCGTGTTTAAGAAGCAGAAAACAGCTTAAGGGTAAATAGATGATTAAGAGAGGAAAATGATGTATATGAATTTTGCTTTTGGAATATTGATAGGGCGATTTATGATGTGGCTGATCGTTAAACTTATGCGATTTTGGTGGATTGTAGTGAGTTTAATGGGTGGCTCGGTGGTTGGGCAATTACTTGCCAGAGTTAAGGTTCCCCAGATAATCGTTATATTGGCGACTTGGATTACAGTTGCGAGCTTAATGGTTTATTTGCGAAAAAAGATAAATGAGAAAAAACTAGTAGGCATGTAGAGTGGGGGCGTTCGTGAATTCTTAAATTATAGTAGAGGGGGAGAGGCTGATGCGCTTATTTTGCCGGGATAACAACCTCGTCGTTCGTGCAGATTACTCACCAACCTTTATTCAAACAATTAAGGCCATACCAGGCGCAAGGTTCAACCAATGGGAGTGGCTCTTACCCAAAACTTCCTGGAAAACTCTTAAAACAAGTCTTGAATTAACCAATGCTCACTGTTATCCATTTTTAAGAGAATTCATTGATCCCTCAGAACTTCAAGGAATTCAGGCAAGGATTACGAACAATCGATTACAAATTCTCGCGACAAGTACAATGGTTTTAGAAAAAGCAATTCTAAATCTGGAAACGCTTTGCAGTTACGAAGAAGTGACGGAAGAATACAATAAGGTCACTCGAAAGAGAGTCTATACACGCAGTAACATAACCTTGCTTGAACGTTTTCGCGAGGAACCATATCGAGTCCTCTGGCATTATCCCATAGGCCTAAGACATAGAATTACCTTGTTTTTATCCCTTTACTGCGGTGTCGATGTTAATGATGCAACCCTCGATATACTAACTCCACCGTATTTGAGCTTCCCAGGGCACCCTAAGTATCCAGCAAGGGATTACCAAAGCAGTATTGCGGATAAAGCACAGGCCATCAAATACGCTACTATTGTGAAACCCACAGGTAGTGGGAAAACCCGTACCGCAGCCGAAATTATACGATTAATGAGAGTGAACACACTTTTTCTCACTAACTCTAGACTTCTTTTAAACCAAACAAGCAAGGCGTTTGTAGAAACATTAAATACAGAAATGGGGATCATTGGTGGCGGGGTCTTCAACATTAAGCCAATCACCATAGCGACATCCCAAAGCATCTGGGCTCGCCTTACCAAACAAGAATGTGAAGGCGAGAAACTAACCAGAGAGGAAAAGCGGCAAACGATGGTCTCACTAAGAGATCATATCAAGGATATTAAATTGAATAAAACAGTACTTGAGGGAACGGATGAACGAACTCAATTGATTCAATACCTTGCTTCAGTGGATCTTCAATTCGTGGATGAAAGTCACGGCCTTGGAGCCGAGTACGCATACCTTGTTGGAAGTCTCACAAACCCATCTATGAGTCTAGGACTCACTGCAACGAGCCAGAGGGAAGATGAGAGGGACATACTCATGGAAGCAGCCACAGGGGCCATCTGGAGACCGGTGAAGGAAGAGCAACTTATTAAAGATGGTTACCTTCTGCCGGTGAAAGTGATTGTAGTACCATTCCGGCACAAGCAGAAAGGCATTGCCAAAGGGCGGAATATTGCAAAGCTCAATGCCACGATGATCACCGGTAATATTGAACGTAACGAGCTAATTGTTAAACTGTGTAAATATTTTAGTCAAAAATACAAAACTCTCGTGCTCACCAAGGAAATAGTGCACGGACAAGGTTTAGCCGATCACATTGAGACAACTTTTATATCAAGTAAAGACAAGAAACTACAAGCAGAAGCGATACTAGGACTTACGAACGGTACTCTCAAATCACTTGTGAGTTCTCCGATTCTGGAACAGGGAGTAGACATTAAGGAAGCTGAATTACTCATTGACGCAGCACCCCGCAAATCGACCGCTAAGATTATCCAAGCAATCGGCCGAGTCCGCCGAACAGGGCCGGGTAAGACACACGCGTACGTAGTAACTCTTTTTGATATGGATGATGGCGTTTATCTCAAACAATCCTTAAGAAAAATGCACATTCTACAGAGTGCTGGATTTGATATCCATTATGCGACACCAGAACAAGTTGAGCGGATGAGCCAAGACGTATTATGCGAAAGGAATGATGTAACATGACAATGCTGAAATTTGGCTGCTACTGTATTAATTGCCAAATCCTAACATCTCAAGGGTTCTGCTCGGATAAAAATGCATCCTCATCAACATGTAGGACTAAGGCCAAGGATGGACAATGTCCAACTACACATTGTATGATGTTTAAAGCCAAAGCAATACTTCCCCAACAACCCTGTTCTTATTTTGCTAAAATTGAAAAGAGCGGTTTAGCCATGTTTTACTAAGAAAGGTTGAAAAATAATGTACATGTCATTGAGTACTAAAGCACCTATTGTGGATGTAGAAGAACTTGATCGGTTGTGTAAAAGTAAAGAACTAAGTCGTTCTCATTATATTCGAATTGCATTAGATCATTTTAATGAAAACCCCATTCAACCTGCCTTCGCTCGAGGTAATGATATAAATAAGGGAGAACCGATGAAGCGGCTTTCTTTGCTTCTAGAACCAGCACACATAGATATCATAAATAAATTTCAAACTAAATTTAAGGCCACAAAAATGCAAATTATACGCCAGGCATTGATCCAACAAGCCATAGCAGACGGTGAAACCTTCAAAACGAAAACTCCCCTCCCGATTAATCCGTGGTGGGAAGGGAAATGGGTCAAAGCGACTGACATCTACGGCCTGCTCGGGATGCATCGCAATAACTTTTATCGGACAATCAAATCTGCGGGTATTGATGTTCATGAAGGATTAAAAACATCCCAACACTATGAAAAGTGGTACCGTCTAACTGATATTATTCGTATATATAGCCTCGATGATGCTCAAGTTGAAAAGTTAATGCCAATGCCTCCACCTGTGCTAATTTGAGGTAAGGACTTGAGAATTGCATGTAGTAGTGAACTGTGAGATCTAAGGTGTTGCGATGTAATGCCAGAAAGGAGCAAGAAACAAGTTAAAATCGGGATTTAATATGTTGTATCGGGTGTTATATCGGGTGTCTCGGGATGCAACATAATAGAAAGCTTAAATTACTTAATAAGATCCCTGATTTAAGCGGCCTTGAACCAATTATTAATTAGGGCGGATACAACACCTTAATTCTCGGAACTATAGATACTTATTTATGATACTTAGGTGTGTTTACTTTAATAACAAAAACACTCTAAAATGCTTGTTAAGAGTCTCGAAAAATGATATTATATGTATAAGTACAACACAACTAAGGACACTTCTGAAATAAAAATAGCACCAACAAAAAACTTAATAAAATAGTTGGACAAGCAAAACAAAGCAATGCCAACAGTGTCGCGATTTCTTCGCGAGGCTGTTAGTGTTGCTTTTTTTATATATAATACCAAAAACAACTTTATTGCTCCAGAAAAGGGGGAAAGAAACTTGAATTAGTAATAGCGGTATTGTTAATTTTATCGAAGCATTCCCGGCATCGCCGGGGAGTGCGAGGAGGGTAAGTACGAGGAGGGTGAGTACGTGACCGTATATACGGTGCTAGGAGAACGGGATTACAAAATATTGGCAACGATTTATCTAATGCGCATCTGCTCGTTAGCAAATATTCATTCAATGTATTTTTCAAAAAGTAGTAGAAGTGCAACGGCAAGGCGTCTTCAGATACTGACGAAAAGTGGTTATATCGATTTGTTGAGGTTAGTTCGGTTGGATAGAAGTTGGATCAATGTATATTTTCTCACTAAAAGGGGTGTTAATGAGGCGCGAAACTGGTTGCAGATAACACACAATCGAGTCGTATCTGAAAAATTCAAAAGAACGCTGGCCCCAGTAATGTATGAGCACGACCTTCTAGTGACGGACGTTTTCGTAAAATTAGTCCAGGAAAAAGTCTTAAGTGTTAATGATTTGTTTACAGGTAACTTTGTTGACGCTCGATTATCGTCTGTAAAACCAAGTCTATTTCACAAGAAAAAGGACCTTAAACCTGATGCAAAGTTTGTTCTTAATGGTGTAAACTACTGGATTGAGGCTGATCGAGGATCAGAAAGTATCGCTAAGGTCAAACAGAAACTTAAGAAATATGAGACATATTTCAACAACAATCCAGGTACTCGGAATACTGTACTATTTTTAATGGGAGGTGCTATGAATTGGAAACATTTTCACGAATTTCGTGCTCTGAGTCGAGATTTCATCGGCCCACATAACAGTATCGGTAAGGTGAACTGGTATACCTGTGACATTAATGACTTGGATTTTATTGTGAAACAATTTATGAAGCCGGATTTTTTCACAGAACTCTTAGAAAGATTAAGGGAATTAGGTTGTTCAGGGCGATCAATGTATTTTCAGACCCAAGTTTTTAATCATGAATTTTTACCCACGGCAATGATGCCAGCAGCTTGGCTCGGCTTCAGATCAAAAGAAAGCGAATATGAACAATTCTATGTCGTCGAGTGTATTTTCGGAGGGCAGTCGGGCGCGCTGCAACGATTAAAGAATTTCGACGATCAAGCGAGTGAATTTTCAAAGGAAAACAAGGGTAGTAGAAAAATTAAAATGATTTTACTGATTTTACATGAGTATGATCTTAGCGTTATAACGAAATTATACCCTCGCATATTAAATAATGCGATTGTGGTTAATATCAAGGATCTACTTAATGGAACATGCAATGCGCCGATAGCGCGAGAGGAAGAGGTTAAATGATGGATAAAATATTGGGCGGTATTTCAGGAAAAGTATTGGGGGTATTAGCGATTATTTTGGAAATAGGGATAGCCATAATGCTGTTATCACGGATGTTAAGCATCATAGTTAAACCACCTCATGCGCCTTACTCAGCTATATATTTGCTTTGGCTTATACTGGCAATAGCGGTTTGGGTTCTGGTAGCTCATACTCCCCTTGGAGAAAGGACATATGGACGCGTTACTGCAGGTATATTTGCCGCATTATCAATTTTCCTTTGCATTGTGGGTTATGCGCTTACTTGGGTCGCTCAGGCAGGTTATTGGCCTATTATGGGGATGGACTTACGGTCGTTTGGCATTTCAAGTATGCTTACTTATGCTCAAAGTTTCATGGGATTTATATTCTTCGTTTTTTTCGTCGTTTTTAGTTCTATTCTGTACCAGTTAGTTTATTCACAACAATTTTGGGAGGGCTTTTTAAACTGGCGGTTTAAAGAAATGACGAAGATAAGTTTAGTCAGAGGTCGAGCACAAAAATTGGATATTGTGGTTTGTATTGATTCCGAAACAAAAAAACCTGTCGTTATTCCCGAGCAAGATTTATGCTTAAACACAATGGTTCAAGGGGCCACCGGGACTGGTAAAACATCTCAGATCCTAATGAGTATATTAGCACAAGTATTAGTTCACCCTACAGCTGGGGCAACAGTTATTGAGCCAAAGGGATCGTTTGCAAAGGCTGCATTTCAGATGGCAAAAGAAGCGGGTAAAACATATTGTAAGTTTATTAATCCGGATGACGAGAACACCGACATATTTAACCCATTGGAGGGCAAGGATTTTGATCTGGTGGCTTCGATTAATGACGCCATGCTTGCGACACTATTTGGCGAGCAAGATGCGTTTTTCGCTAAGAATCAGAGTGTTGTTGCGAAAAACGTCATATTACTTCTCAAACATATCCGCGGTGATAATTGTACATATAATGACGTAAATGCACTGCTTCTGGATAGCGCCGAATGTAGGAAAGAAGTAGAGCTTTTGCGAGATATGATAACAGCGGATGATGCCGTATATAGTCCGAAGCGAAATTTATTACTATGGTTCGATAAGGAAATGTTTGGTGAAAATCGCGAAGAAGTGCGCAAGTTTACAATAGGGCTGCGTGTACAAATTAACGAACTGCTCTCCAATAAGTATATGAGACGTTGTATTATTGGTAAATCCAACATTGATATGGATCGTCTTTTAGCTGAGGGTGGATTTCTAGCGGTTAGCACACATGACGGGTTGTTGAAAAATCTCTCGAAGGCTCTTGGTATGGTAGTGTTAGGGCACCTGCAGGCTGCGGTAGAGCGTAGGCCATTACCTGTTAATAAACGGGATGAGAAGTTGCAACCAACGCCTCATATGATTATGTTAGACGAATTTGGCTCTTATGTTAATGAGGGATTTGGTCAATTCATGAGTAAAGTTCGTGAGTACAACGCACCACTTTGTTTAGCTTTTCAATCATTATCGCAGTTGGAGGAAGTAGGGAGAGGCCATAATCGAGCGTTCCGAGAAAAAGTCATCAGTTCCTGTCGGTCAAAAATTTGGTTTCCAGACGTCCCTCCCGAGGACGCAAAGTGGTATAGCGAGCTATCCGGAAAATCAGATGTTGAAGATACTTCGACGACAGTTGGGACCGCAACAGGTAAATCGTCCTGGTTTATGCCAGACTCCTATCGCCAAGGGGTGAGCACACGTTCAGTTGAAAAACCAAATTTTACTTATACTGAAATGTTAGAGGGGAAAACCAATACTGTGTTTTATAGAGTAATGCAGCAACGAAAAGCAACAAAGGTAGGTGTTGGATTGGTTGATTTCTTCGATCGTAATTTCAGTGATCCCAAAAAGATAATCTTATCTAAAAATCAGTTCTGGTTTGATCGTGCTGAATTCCATAAAATGATTGCCAAACGGGATTCTGGGCTAGAAAAATTAAGACTCTTAGCTGAGAAGGTGGAACAAAAAGCCATAAAAAAAATTGATAAGCAGGAGGCTGCGAAGGGTAATAGTTTAGTCGGGAAAATTGAAACTTGCGCTGATTTGGTTCGAAACCGTGGAGGAAAGCCGCTAATAATAGAAGGTCATTTTGATACTGTAATAACATATTCTTCGGGCTTATGTGATAAGCCTAAAAAAACTGGGGTGGTTCTATCTTCGGAACAAGTTCTACCGTCAACTTCCAATAAAGATAGTGCATGGAAAGAAGAGATGGAAAAGCTTACTCCGGTTACCGAAGTACGTGCCGTCCAGAAAGAACCAGCAATAAGAACGACTGAGCATGTTACGCCGACAAAACCCAACAGGGTGGAAAGTGCAGATGAATATTAGGGTTAATCTACTTTCTAGATTTATAGAAAAATATATATTGAAAAGCAGGGGATTTTTAATTTATCTAGAATTACTTGTAGATAAGTAATTCTAGATTTCTAATTTAATAGAAAAAGCTATAGTAATACTTTTTGAACACGAGAGGAAGCGAGACAATGATAATTTCAGTATTCAACCAAAAAGGTGGGGTTGCAAAGAGTACTACTGTCACTTCATTAGCAGCTGCTTTGACTAAGTTAAGGAGAAAAGTGCTTGTAATAGACATGGACCCTCAGGCTAATTCAACACTCGGTCTAGGAGTAAATGATGAATCTCTTGAAGAAGATAGCACGATTTATCGATTACTAAAAGAGCCACGACTTCACAAAAACCTAGTTGAAGGGCTTATTATTGAATCGCAATATAATAATTTACACTTGATACCTGCGGACATTTTTTTATCTGATGCAGAGATTGTACTTGCGAACGCCATGAATCGTGAGCGACTACTGGCCAAGGCATTAAAGTTCGTGCAAGACGATTATGACTACATCTTGATCGATTGCCCACCTTCACTTGGTTTGCTCTCCTTAAATGCACTTGTGGCCTCGGATAAACTCATTGTGCCATTGACCCCTGGCTTTTTTTCATCGAAAGCAATTAAACATTTATTAAACACAGTTGATCGTGTACAAGAGAATTTGAATGCAAAGCTTGAGATATTGGGTATTCTCGTTACGAAATATGATGCAAGAAAAAAAGATCTAAACGCAGGACTTCCCAGGAAAATTCTTAATCATAAAATCTTCGATACATTCATCCGTATTGACACTCAGGTTGAGTACGCACAAGAAAACATGATGCCTGTGCCATTTTATAATGAAAAGGCTAAAGCAAGTGAAGACTATATGAATCTCGCGAAGGAAATATTAACAGATGGCAAAGAATAATAAAACAACTAGTGGAGGATCAAAAGGTATTTGGACGAGTCTTGAATCTAGTAATTCTCAGTCAAAGCCTAAACAACAGGTAGCGCAGGAAATCGAGAATCCTAGAAATCTAGATTATGATAAAAACTTAAAAGATTGCAGAAAACCTAAACGCTTTTCTAGTAAAAATGGAGAAGAGTTTACTATAAGTAAAGGGATTGTACTTACGAAAGAAGTTAATCGAAAGTTGAATATGGTTAAGGCACTTAGTGATAATCTCACATACAATGAAATTGTTGATGAAGCATTACATGAGTATCTCCTCAAGCATTTAAAATAAGTCTAGAATTATAGAATTATAGAATTATAGGTTTATAGGTTTATTGAGTTTGTATAGATGTTGTGATTATGGCAGACATATGTTTCCTTGGACGCAGCACGTGGAGACGGTAGTTAGTCTCAATAGAAAACACAGCTGAAACCTGCTTGTGGTGCGGGTTTCAGAAATTTGTTATGTGGGGAATGGAAATATTTGTGCTAAATTAGGGCAAAATGTTTTCTAGGTGCGTCCGAGGGAACATGTCAGTGCGGTTGAATTTAGAAAGTTTTGAGGTATGGTAGTCACACGGGAACATATTGGTTATGTATTTTTGGTAGCTAAGTTGGTAATATTTTTTGTTGATATTTGCGTTCGGCTAAAAGGGAGCCACTTAACATGTATATGTGCCAGGTCGTTTTTTGGACGGCCTGGCTAATTTTGTATTATATTGAATTATTTCTGATATTTTGGGAGGAAATGAAGGAAAGATGTGGAAAGTATATAGTCAGGGAATTTTGGGCGCAGTTAAAACTCTCTAAACGGGACAGTGGTATGGAACCAATTCTCGAAATTTCATACGAATTATCTATAGCGAATATTTGCGTCACTGGATCCGGTAATACTCTACTTCAGGTAAAACTCATAAATATGATTAAGTATATCCTGTTAGATAAAATGACAAGGTGCTACATTTAAACGCCGATGTCGGAAATATGCCGCGGTAATGTTAGATGCACAATTTTGATGGGGGTAGTTTGGAGAAATGATTAAGATACATTTTTCGGCAGTTAAACGTCGACTGAAAAAGTTATTAAAAACAGAAAAGATTATGTTATCTAATAAATTTTATGAAAACTTCCTTAAATTTGTTTCAAAGATATGTACATATGAGGAAGAATCCAGGAAAATTAGGCCTACTTTAGTTCTTGGATTTAACATTGGTAAAGCACTTGAACAGATACCAAATCACTATATTTTAGTCACTGAGGAAGGCAAAAAAGACGGCTCAGATCTAGAAAAGATAATGAAAGCGCTAGTTCCCTTTTGTAATAATGGCTGGTTTGTCTATATGGATGTAAAATCTAATTGCATTGATTATGGCTTACTTAGGGCTTTTAGTGGCCCCAAAGGGCTAGCTGTAACTGAAATATTATTTGATATTGACGGAATTGCGGAAGAACTTATTGATTATGGACTTATAGAAATAAAAGTGCTAAGTAACTTTGAAATGAGTATTACCGGGCTACGAAAGAACAAATTGATTATCGACTTTAGATTTGCGGACCACGATGATAGCGGCCATTTAAATAACTATAGTTCTGTGGTCAAAGATATAACCTCAGGTATTATAGAAACGGATAGGGAAACAGTGGATTCTGTATTTTATAAATTATTCCAAATGACTGCCCAGAGAGTACACGGTACTATATGTCTTATTGTTAAGTCTGATTATCAATTTCCTAATATGTTTCTATCAGATGGAATTTGGCTTAAGGATCCTATAGACCTTACACAAAAGGCCCTTTATGCAGTTCGGGATAAACAGGACAGTATCTCTAGTGAAATGTTTTACGGACTAACCGGATTGTTAATTGAGATGATGAATGTTGATGGAATTACCGTTATTGACAATGAAGGTAAAGTTAGAGGATATAATATCTTTATTAACCAATCTATAAATAAAGAGGAAGTTAGTGGATCAGGACGAAGTGTTGCGTTGAGCAAAAAAGAAGTAACCGGTGGAGCAAGGAAAAGAGCTGCTCAAGCATTATTGGGTACGGAAGATCCTAAAATCATAGGGGTATACTTTCAGTCGCAAGACGGAAACACTTCTTACGAAAGGATGCGAGTGAATGAGTGAAGTTGTTGTATGGAGTTCTCTAAACGGAGCGATTATACCCGCTAGTATTAATGATGTACAAGGTCTAACCAGCTATGCCAATCTTTTAACAAACAAGGAAATAAACAAAATTGTGGGTGCTTATTCGTCGGATCTTTATGACATGGCGGCAGAATACACTTGGGTTCGAACTATCAACATACTTAGGGAGAAAGTATTATTGTTCGGCCGGGACTTCGTACTTGAAATGCTAGGAAGAACAGAGTCGTCAACTACTGACTCTTCGGATTTTTTGTCTGAAGTAGAAATAATAAGTCTTGCAGCTGATTTGGGTTTATTAAATAAAACTGCAAAAATGTTCTTTCTCCATACTAGTGAAATAATTAAACACTTTACTTCACGAAAAGTGGATGAGGAAATGGATGCACTTGATGCACTGGGTTGTATTAAGAATTGTGTTAAATACGTACTGATGGCTGAAGATGATTACGAGTTCTCTTTTACGAATTTTAGAGATACATTAAAGTCGAAAGTACTGAAAGATAGTGATGACATCATCAGATCCTTACTTATTGGCCCTTATTTCTATAAAAGGACAAGTGTTAGGACGTTGATAAATTTATCTAAGAAATGTGAGAGCGCTGAACAGGAAAACGTTTTTGCTAACATGGTTCTCATTATCCCAAGTATTTGGGGGGATTTGCTTGCCGATGATAAAAGGCCAGTGGGGTTTGCATATGCAGAAGCAGTAAATGACGGAGATAAGCCGCTTGTAGGTGCATTGAAGTCGGTTCTTCTCAAAGTTAAGGGGTTTGATTATGTTCCTGAGAGTTTACGTTCAACGTCATTTATTGATGTGGCTTCTAACTTGATAAATGTTCATTATGAGTACGATAATTTTCACAATGAACCAAAGACAGCTAAGTTATTAGTATCTTTAGGTACTTCTATTCCCACTCCGGCATTAGGTATATGTATTACGGCATCTTTGGTATGTAAATTAGGTAATTCATATAGCGTTTCTAACGCTGCCCAACCATTCGTGGATGAAATACTAGATAATCTCACGCCGGATAGATGGCAATATTATATCAATGAAGTGCTCCCTGGAGACGAACATATTTTATATAAATTATGTTATACGAATAGGACTCTTGATGAATGGTTTAATATAATTACACGTTATAAGTTTGATATTTTAAATATTAAAAACATTTTAGTTGATAGATTAATTAAAGCAAGTGTGAATAGAAACAAGGCAAGGGTTAAGGAAGTTGCTGCTGAATTATATAACAAAATCCGTTAATTAGTTTAAGAATCAACATTATCCAAGTTTATTATGAGTAGTCGCTTCACATACCGGCGTATTTCCAGTCATCCCCGGCAGGGCACATGTTCTAGATGATGCGTTTCCGCCAGGGTAATCCCGTTCGAATGAACCGTGGAGGACTTCTGGCTTCCATGTGACGAGTGTCTTGGTATCCTTCCATAAATGATGAAAGATATTGTATCAACCGTCCCATATTGCTACCCTGCAATAACCCCAGGGGTAAAGTGTGCAAAACTGGGGAGTATGAGTATGCCACTGAATTCATTTGCCAGGTCGTTTTTTGGACGGTCTGGCCTTTTTCATATCATTTTGCTTTCTGAGAGGAATTGAAGAATATATGTAGAAAGTGTTAGAACCGATTAAGATTATATTTCAGAGACAGGGCACGTTGGCGTTACCTTATTGTAGGTAGTATTGGGCTAACAGAAACCAATTAAAGGGTTTCAAGTATGTGAATTTTGCAAGTGAAAATGGTGCTTTGACGCTTTTGTGGCAAATCTTAATAAAGGGTACAAGTCCCCTCGCCTCCGCCATACATACACTCAATAATTGATACAATTGAAAGCCCAGCAATGCTGGGCTTTTCAGCGTTTTAGGGCAGATTAAGCATCGTTTAAGACGGTGTTTTTTGCGTTTTAGCACCTCATGGTTAAAAGATGCACCCCCCTGCAGGGTGAATTATACCTTTCGTTAAAAGGTATAGGGATCGTTAAAAGGTATGATTTTCAGAATATTTTGTTAGGAAATTGACGCACCCACCCTATAGGAAAAAGTAGCTATTGTGTAGATAAGGTGAACAATTATGAACAAAGGAACACTTAAAGATTTTAGAGAAGTGATGCAATTTTTTGTCTAATGTATCTGTTATTCTAATCTAAGAAGATTATAGAATAGAGGAAGAATTTATATTTTCTTAACATATTCTAGAGTTAAGAAAAGTAAGGGATGGAAAATTTACCATATTATTTGCAGAAAAAGAGGTCTGTGTTATTAAATGTCGAATACTTATAGGAATTTACATTCAGTAGTATCCTACTAAAAAAATAGATACATTTGCAATCTTATTAGGATTAAATTTAAATCGGGTAGATGGAGAGTGGAGATTGTTAAACCTAATTTAAGGAACTTTGTGAATTCTCTAAGGGATGAAGTTGCCTAAAATCGATGCCATCAGAGATACACTCAAAGTCATTGATTTCGACAGACTTAAACAACTCAATCGACAATAATCAAAAAGGCAGTGGAGAACAGGGTATTTGATCACGGAACCGGAACCATTGATGGATATACTGTGGTTGCGATCGATGGAACTAAATTCTTCGGAAGCCATAAGAGAAGCTGTTCAGAATGTTTGAAAAACTCCACTATGGAAAGACTCATTCTTTCCATAGTGGAGCTGTCATGTCCACGGTTGGGTTGGTTCCCAAATTGGTAATCAATTTTGAAATGTACAAGCTAGGACAAGATTCTGTTTCAAAGGAAGAAGGAGAGTTAAACATCGTAAGAGGCTGATTTCAAGCGTAGAGAAGAGTCATAAGACCTTAATCGATGTTGTCGTTTGTGATGCTCTGGGCTGCAATTCCGTATGCATTAACCACTGCATAACTCACGCTAGAGTTTGTGGTTCGAGCTAAAACATTGATAATAAGAGTTTGCGATTGGCAAAGACAAAGGTGAATAAGACAGAGGCAGTTGTGGTTTGAGAAGATGAATTAGAATTTGAGAAAGTTCATGTTTACCAGTCAACATTCACGATGGACAACGTGGAGAGCATTAAGTCCGTTTAGTGGGACAGGCTATATTCTGAAACTAGACGGTACTGCTGCAAAAAAACATCATCACAAAAATTGCGTCCGATGAAAATGAGAGAAGGTGGATGGATGGCAATCCGAGCTCCTTGGGATGAACATGAAACAGCACTCTTAATTGAAGCCTGTCAAAAATACGACTCCGGTGTTATCTCTAAAAAAGAAGTCATCCGAGACTTATCAACCACCCTTAGAAATCGGGCTGTTCAAAAATGCATTGAGATTGATGATGTTTTCCGAAATGAAAATGGCATAGCAATGCAGTTTTCTATAATTAGTAGCTTAATACATCACCAAAAAAGCGGTTTGCATGGGGCTTCAAAACTTTTTAAAAATATGGCTGAACTTTACAATAATGACAGACTCGCATTTGATAAAATACTTATAGAGGCAAAAAATATAGCTGACAATGAAAACTCAATGCAAAGTCAATATATTTCATGGTTATCAACTCAGGTGTCTCCGGTTCAAATGTCAGAACTATATTTTACCTATTCGGAGGTTGAATCTTTCTGTCGCCATATAAAAGTACTTAAAAAGCCATTATTTGAAACTACTGATATTAAGACTGTAGCGGCGGTAAAACAAACTATTGAATTAAACAAGGTTTTCCGCTTTGAGCACAAAAGCCAGCTGCAAAAAATGTCTTCTGCAATGAAGTATTACTATAGCTGGATTAAAGATAATCAGAATCCGATTTGTGAAGAAGCCGTAACATCCACGCTTCCAGATGACACTGGAATTATTGTACCTATCCAGAATAGGCAGGAAAATATCTCTGATAAAAGTGATCCTTTGAAATCGACAGACGTCGAATATTTATTATTTGTCGATTTTAGAAAGCCCACATCTTATTCTTTCACCAGCACTGAATACTTTCAATACTTCAGCGAAAGATATGATGAAATAAATAACTGGACGCATCTTTATATCCAGCTACTACAATGTCTTTTCAATAATTACCCAAACATTATATATGGTTTGAAAGGGTGTAGCCTTAGCGAGCGTGGCCGTGTAGATATTTCTGGATCCTCTGGTATACGCCGAATGGCTGCGCCAAAACAGTTTGCTGATGGCTTGTACGTTGAGACAAATCTTAGTGCATCAAATATTGTTGATAAAATCAGACTGATTTTAGATAAATGCAATGTTAATTATGATAAAATCGTAATTGCATACTCTGCTAAAAAAGATTCTGCTCAAAAAGACGAATCAGTTTTTCCAACTCGACGACGGGCAAATTCAGCAGACGGTGCAGATTTCTTTGATTGGCTGACAACTGTGCAAGGGATGTCCAAGAATACCGGACACAACTATGTATCTGCTGTATCAGGTTGTGAAAAATATGCAAAAGAGCATCACATTGAACCTTGGCAACTATATAAAACGGATGATGCAGAAGTGGTTAAAACTGTTGTTAGCACCTTGATGGATGACGAAGATTTTTGCTCGTATAATGCGCAACAACACAATAGTTTCTGCGCTGCTATGAAAAAATATCTGGAATTCATATCGGGTGAAAAAGCCACCGTATACTCTGCGAAAGATGAACCCCAAGTCGACTTGACTCAGTATGAAGAACTGCTTTTTGAAAAATACCAGAAGGGCTTTCGTATTGAATCCGGTCTTGAAATGCGGCGTTTCAGAAACTTTTGGGAGCTTAAATACAGCGCGCCGCTGGAAGAAAATGATGAGACTATGCGCAAATACATCAGGCGGCTAACCATTCAACACAAAGACTTTGTATACATTCCAGAAGCAATGGTTGACGCTGAAACACAACAGCGCTTACTTGCCTATATTGAACATTGTTTCTCCAATGAGAAAAACGCTATTTATTATGACACCCTGTACAAAGAGTTTGAAATCGAATTTCAAAGGCAGCGTGTTAACAACGCTGATATGCTGAAAACATACCTGGATTATATCAACGAAGGTAACTATGTAATCAACAGAAGTTACCTTGCTTCTGACAGTAGTGTGGAAGTTGATCCCACTGATGAAGTTCGTGATTATCTTATCACTTATGGGGCACCTATGCAGACGGACGATTTGTTGAAAGCCCTCTCGCAGATTCCGAGAGATAAAATCATATGGGCAGTTGCAGGTAGCAACAGCGCCGAATTTGTACGAAATCAGAAGGGGGAGTATTTTCACGCCGATATTGTTGATTTGAATAAGTCAGAGCTTGACAATATCATTGATCTTATTCAGCAGGCCATAAATGAAAGGGATTTTATAGGCGGCAATGAACTAATTGAGATAATCTCTGCCAAGTATCCGTTTATTTTGGAGCGATATCCGTATCTCACACAGCTGGGTATGAGAGATGTAATTGGCTATAAATTGCGGGACGTCTTTTCTTTTAAGGGGAAAATCATCAGTGCTCTTGGTGAAGATTTGTCGATGTCCGATGTGTTCGCAGATTACGCGAAATCGCATGAGCGTTTCACCATCACGCAGCTTAATGCGTTGAAAACAGAATTGGATACTCCCATTTACTTTGATTCTGTCTATCGCAATTCTCTGCGTATCGACAAAGAGAATTTCGTATCTAAAGAGCAAGCAAATTTTGATAGCATTGCAACGGATGCCGCAATCGACCGCTTTTGCGTTGGAGATTATTTAACCATAAGTGAAATCAGTCACTTCGGTTCTTTTCCATATGCTGACTTTCCCTGGAATGGATTTCTACTGGAACACTATGCTTCAGATTACAGTAAAAGCTACAAACTTATGCATGCCGGCTTTAACGGCGGAACTCCTGTAGGAGCGATTGTCAAACGCACCTCGAAATTTGATAATTTCGATCAACTTATCACAAGTGCATTGGCGGACAGTACGATTTCTCTCAATAAGCAGAATGCTTTGCAGTATCTTTGCGACAATGGTTTTTTGGCACGAAGAAGCTACGGCGCTATCGAGCAAATACTTGTTAATGCTAACGCGCAAAGATCACAGAAAGGATAACACTCCATGTACTCATATGAATTTGATCAATCAACAGGCGGACTTTTGCTGAACAGCTCACCGCTTGGATTCTGTAAGGAGCCTCGCCCTGTCTACTATAAGGAACTCGATATACTGGGCCTTGACCAGTATTGGAACTACGAAAAAAATGATAATTTCCCTTATATGTGGGCAGAAGCAAACAGCTACTATTATCGGGGACGAAAGGTGGCACAAACCAAAGGTGGATCACTTTATACCGCCCCGGAAATTGTGATTTTGGAAGAGCCTGAGGCAAATGGAGAGCCACTTCGCTTTGTGGATATACAAGGCATGGTGGAAAAGAATAAGAACATATTAGATGGACTTGTTCAGGAAACCATCAAGAAAGTTTACAACACATACATTGATTACCAGAATAAAGTAGATGTTTTCTATATCGCATTCAGTGGTGGAAAAGACAGTATCGTCACATTAGATATTGTCCAACGGGCTTTGCCGCATAATGTATTTAAGGTGCTGTTTGGCGATACAGGGATGGAATTTCCAGATACTTATACAGCTGTCGATTCTACGCAGAAAAATTGTAGCTCATGCGGAATAGATTTTATCAGAGCAAAATCAGATTTTACGCCTGAGTACACATGGAGACAGTTCGGCCCACCAGCAAAGGTCACAAGATGGTGTTGCAGTGTTCATAAGACAGCACCACAGATTCTTGCACTTAGAGAGAAAACGGGTAAGACTAATTTTACGGGAATGGCTTTTGTTGGAGTTCGCGCAAGCGAGAGTGCCTCTCGCGGCGAATACGACTATGTCAGTTTAGGCGAAAAGCATAAAGGACAGTACAGTTGCAATCCAATCTTAGAATGGAATTCTGCCGAAATATATCTTTACGTTTATTCCGAAAATTTGATTTTAAACGAGGCATACAAAAAGGGAAATAACAGAGCAGGTTGCTTAGTTTGCCCCAATGTGTCCGAAAAGAACGCATTTTTTAGAAGAGCTTGCTACACCAAAGATGTTGACGTATACATGGACATGATTTCATCAATGTACGAAGAGAGCATCCAATCACCTGAAAGATTAAAAGAGTTTTTATCAAACACGGGATGGAAAGCAAGGATGAATGGACGCGATGTATCTTTAAGTATTGGATGTAAAGAAATAATTGATGGGAATAATCAAATATTAAAAGTACGCAATCCTAAAACAGATTGGAAAGAATGGATAAAAACTATAGGTGTTTTACTGAATGATGAAACACCTTATAAAATGGTTTTCAAGGATAAGGAGTATTCATTTGCTGTGGTCGATGTTCAAAATGGATATGATGTTTACATTGAGGGCCACCTTGCAAAATCAGATCCGCTTTTTGTAAAGTTGCTGAAGAATGTTTTTCATAAATCATCATGCTGCATTGGTTGCCGTGAGTGTGAGGTTGACTGTCAAAATGGCTGCATCAGCATGAAAAATGGAATACTTCACATCAGTGATAAATGTGTACATTGCTCACAGTGCCACAAAGTTGATAAAGGTTGCCTTATTTATAAATCCTTGGAAATGCCTAAAGGAGGTTCTAAAATGGAAAGCAAAAGTTTAAATCGTTACTCAACTCATGCACCGAAGCTCGAATGGATTAACCAATATTTTGAATTGAAAAATGATTTTGTTATTAACAACTCTCTTGGTTCCCAAATGTTCAGCTTTTTTAAGAAATTTTTAAGGGATGCTGAATTGATAGACGGTGAAACATTTACACCTACTGCACAAATCATAGAAAACATTGGATTAGATAATTCATCAAGCTGGGCTATCATTCTTACCAACCTTATGTATTCTCCTCAAATCAACTGGTTTGTTAAAAATTTGAGCATGAATGAAGTTCTTAAAAAAGAATATATAGCATTACTATTGATTGAAAGTGGCACGAATGAGAGAGCTGCTGTAGATATTTTCAGATCGTTCTCAAGATTTGTTGAACTTCCATTCGGTGAAGTAGGAATGGGCTTTTCGACAAAAGAGAAAAATCACGTTGTTTCTATAACCCGTACCCCATGGCAGAATCCAGATCCTCGCGTTGTTCTCTATGCCCTCTTCAAATTTTCAGAGGCTTGCGGTGACTATTATCAATTCACATTGAGTAGATTACTCAATCACGAAATTGACGGTGATGGTGTCAGCCCCAGCGAGATTTTTGGCTTGGACAGGGATCAGATGGAAAAGATTCTGAATGGTCTGAGCATCAACTACCCGGAATTCATCAATGCATCCTTTACGTTTGATCTTGATAATATAACACTCCGCAGCGAAAAATCGTCACAGGATGTGTTAAGTCTGTTTTAAGGAGGAAGAGAAATGTTAGATAAATATCGTAACTATTTTGACATTAACCCAGAATATTTTCCCCAGGTTAATGAAGCAATCATAAATGATAAGCCTGACCTTTGGAAAACATTCTATCCTCATGAGACATTCATTAAGCTTGTGAAGGATACAGTAAGTGTTATATCCAGAAAGCAGCGTGTTTCCATTTGGGTGGAAGGTGCATACGGAACAGGCAAATCCCATGCAGTGCTTACCTTGAAGAAGCTGCTGTATGCATCCGAAGCGGATACTCGTGAGTATTTTGATAAGTATAAGGATAAGTTGAGCAACGATCTTTTAAACCAGTTTCAGCAGATTAAGAGCGGTGAACAGAGAATTCTAACAGTGCATCGCTACGGTTCTTCCAGCATTCGTGGGGACGGAAATCTGGTTTCTGCTATGCAGGACAGTATTATTCATGCATTAAAAGAGGCGGGCATTAAAAGCAATGCACAGGCCACATTGAAGAATGCTTCTATTAAGTGGCTGTCCGAACCTTGGGCAATGAATGCCTTCGATGCGCTGATCACTACTGAATATGCTGAGCTATTCTCTGGAGATGACGTTGACTCCATTATCAAAAAACTGAATACATACACTGGAGACAGCTTGCAGGAACTCATGGGCAAGATTATGAGGGTTGGTGATGAAAAGCAGTTCAAAGCACTGACGCTTGATATAGATGGCCTTGTGGAATGGATTAAGGCAGTCATAAAAGAAAACAACCTGAAAGCAATTGTGTTTATTTGGGATGAATTCACTGAATACTTCAGAAACAACATGAGAGCCTTGACGGGCTTCCAAAAGATTGCAGACCTCAGCGGCAGCGACCCATTTTATCTAATTGTGGTAACACACAATGTTACGCATATCTTTCCTGAAACCGACAATGATTGGAAGAAAATCCTTGGTCGTTTTATTATCCCTATCTGTAATATTGAATTGCCTGAAAATATGGCGTTTCAACTGATGGGTGCAGCAATGGAAAAAAACGAGGATACACAGGTACAGGCAGACTGGATTGAAACTGCTGACGAGTTGTATGAAAGAACACATGACTCCCGGCAGCTTGTAAAAGACAAGGCTCACATATCTGACGATGAACTGAAAAAAATTCTTCCGATTCATCCATACACCGCCCTGCTTTTGAAACACATTTCATCTGCGTTTGATTCCAACCAACGCAGTATGTTTGACTTCATCAAAAACGATCGTGGCGATGAAATCAAGGGATTCCAGTGGTTCATTGACAACTGCGGGCCTTTTGACACCAATCCTCTGCTTACTATTGATATGTTGTGGGATTTCTTCTACGAAAAAGGCAAGGAGTTTCTGTCTCATGACATTCGTTCGATCTTGGATTGTTTCTCATTTGCATTCACAAAGAATCTTGGTCGAGATGAACAGCGAGTTCTTAAAACCGTATTGCTTTTACAGGCGATTTCGCAAAAAACAGGCGATACCGTTGAACTGTTTATCCCTAATGAGAAAAATGTGAATAACGCCTTTGAAGGCTCTGACTTGGAAAATGACGAGGCTGCCCGCATTGCGGATAGCCTGATTCCTGATGTCCTTTTTAGAAAACAGATGAACGGTGGCAAGTTCCAGTATTCAGCATTGATAAATGCCGGAAACGCTGTGGAATTGGACAAAGAAAAAGAAAACCAACGCAAAAAGTCAATATCTGCGCTTATCAACGAGGGCGATATTGCATCTGCGATTTCCCTCGGTGGCGCACTGCGTTCACGTTATTTCATTAAATGTGTTGCAGCAAGCGATTTTAAGTCTACTATCAATTCATTGCGAAACCAGGAAGGTACTCTGGGAAATAGAATTGCGGCTGTGGTTACGTTTGCAAAGGATGAGGCAGAAAGCGCCATTATAGGAAAGCAAATCAAAGAAGCAATTGCAGATGGCAGTTACCATATGGTGTTTATTGATGCCTCTATCACGCCTCTGGGCGGAGATCTTATGGAGCAGTATGTTGAGGCAATGGCCAATGCTGTAATTAACCTGAAGCAGGATAGAGGACTGGCAGCACAGTATGAAGCCAATGCCAAAGAAGTTCTGAAAAAGTGGAAAAACAAAATTACCGGTGGAGAGTTTGTCGTTTACACAGAAGATAAGCCCGTTGGTGAAAGAGCAACTACGCTTGATTTGCTTTACAGTGAACTGTCTGCAATAAACAAGAAACTGTATCCAAATGGCTTGGAGACCGGCAAAGCTGTAACGGAAACAATGTGGCAGGCAACTTCTCTCCCTGCAGGTGTTGATTGCGGCGCTAATCAGACCACCTCTGGTCAGTATCGCTCCGGCAACCCGCAAACAAAATTGGAGAGCTATATCGGTGATGAGGCTTGGCACAAAGAAAATTACTGGACTGACAAGCCTTATTTGCCAATCTCAAGAATCAAACAATATGTAGAGGACATTATTGCAACGGCATTCAAGATGGATCGTAAAATCTCAATTGCGCATATTTACGATGCACTTAAGGAAGAGCCGTATGGCTTTATGCCTTGTAATCTCACGGCTTTTGTGATGGGATTTGTTTTGAAGGAATACACGAATGGTTCTTTTAGCTGGAGTGACGGAATTACGAATGATGCGCTTTCTGTTGACAAACTAAAAGAAATGATAGTTGAAGTCATTAAGCATAATGGTACGCCAATTCCGCGATACAAGGACAAATACATTGTCACCATGACTGCCAATGAAAAGGCTTTTAATGAGTCGTCATCTAAAATATTTGATATCTCGCTTAATCTTTGCAGCTCTGTTGAGCAAACGAGAGAGCGGATTCGTCAGAAGATGAAGGAACTGTCATTCCCAATTTGGTGCTTGAAATCCATTGTGGATACCACAACTTTGAAAACGGACAAGCAGAAAGTTGTAGAGCTGATTGACAATTTCTCCGCTATCGCAAACAACAGCAGTGCGTCAAAGTCAGACAGTGACATCGCTCTGGATATTGGCAGACTCTGCATTGAAAATGTCAATCTTGTTGAGGACGCAACTACTCTGATTTCCAAGGGGAAATGCACGGAAGGCATGGACTCATATTTGCATACTTACGCCGAAGGGATTCTTATTTCGTTGGCGAGTGAAATTGGTGATGGTGGTCAGTATATCAATCGTTTAAAAAAGAAATTTGATGCCGATGCAGCAAACTGGGTATGGAACATCGATACTGCAAATCAAAAGATTGCTGAAGTGATTTTGGAATACCAGATAATAGTTGCAAGCAATAAGGTGCTGCCTAAAAATATATCTTTTGACGCAACCATACACGAATGGTGCGACCGTTGCAATCTCATTCGTATCTCGTATATGTATGCGAAGAATAACTGGGATGAGTTGTCTGAATTTATGGAACTCTTATACAACATGAAAAAGTCAGGGCAACTCTTGGATGCTCAAAGACAAAGATTTCTGGAACAGGTTGCGGCAAATGGCTCTGCATTTAACGCATTTTATAATAAGCAAACTGAAACATTTAAGAAAGCGTGTACTTTCTTTGTTGGCCAGTTTAGAGATGAAGAAGTTAGAGACATTTTCATGCTGTTGCCTTCCGGTATGTTTACGGCAGAAAAGGCTGCATATCAAAACACTGTGCAAACAACCGTTGCAAAATTTGTTAGTGAACGGGGATCAGCTAAATTGAAGAAGTTCTGGAAAGAAAAGACCGGAACAGAGAACCCTCGTGATTGGTCTGATAAATACCTTACTCCTATTCTCTGTATGGTTCCTGATAAAGATGTCCAGGCTGCAAGACTGGCCTTTGGAACAGTCAGCAAAAAGCAGCCAGATAAGGCCTCTATCGAAAAAACGATGGAGTTTTTTGAACACGCAGATTTCTTTGACAGATTAAGCAGCAAAGAAGAGCGAGACAAAGCTTTCCGTGCTACTATCATCAAATCGTACAATGTGATGCTGGATGCTGTTGATGAAGTCAGAAAGTATTTAAGTGATGTTATGACACCAAGGTCATACGATTGGTTCGGATTGCCGGAAGTTGATAAACAATTGTGCCAGATGGCTGAATTTAAATATAACCAGAACGGCTGTGAAAAAGCGTTAGAGAAGATTGATGGCATGGATGTTGCTGATGTAAAGCGTTACTTGAAGGAGCTTATCCGCGATAACATGATTGTAGGTATGGAGATTATCAAAGGTAACTAAGGAGGTGCGGAATGAAACTCGAAGAATGTATAAAAAGAATCGATAGATATATGCGTTCTACCGACACTCAGCCTCGTTTTGTAAATGTACAAAACGCCAGTGACCTTGACCGAATTAAGCAGCATTTTCATGTGGGAAATAATGCTTTTATTCAGATGGAGGATTACGCCAAAAAGGATGAAAATCCGAGTGTGGATTCCCTTCTCAATGACCTTCGTAACAGACAGGGCATAGTGTTTCTTGCTGGATTCACATCTCACCTAAGGTTTCTTGGTGAAGTCGAGTTAAGAAAACAGCTTTCACAGCTGATCCACTCGACTACAACCACCTGTCATATTGTTATTCTTTGCTATCAGTGTGAAAAACAGCTTGTCACTTCAGATATTCGTCTTGACAGAATTATTTATATAGTAGACGGCGAAAAGACGCCTATACCCAAATTGGTTTTCTTTCCGCCTGAAATGCCATCGCCAACGAATGGAAGCATTATTGATGGAGTTCATCATGTATCGACGGCCATTGAAACGGTCACAGTAGATGTGTTATATGTTAGAACCCGCAAGCGTAAATCCGCATACCCATTGTCTCTATATCATCTTACAGAGCAAAATAGTGCATTTGAAGTGCTTTGCAAGATAGATCCCGCCACAAACCAATTAAGTGCTGCCTTTGGAACAGATGATCAGTGGACCGCTGCATTAAGAGAAGTGACAGAATGCGCTTCTTGGTCTGCATATTTCACGCGTATTTTTGGAATCTGCTCAAATCTGGAATTGGCGGCAAGCAACTGGCATATTTTTGATGACAGCAAAAAATGGTTGTACTTTATCGCTTTAAAACTATACGGCGCTCCCAATAGTTGGTGCCTAAATACCTCTGTGAAAGAAGCAAAATCCGTAGTGGGACTGGTCAGATGCTTGTTCAGAAGCATATTAACTGTCGAATGGAATGACACTGATTTTTGGAATAAATACAGAGAACGTAAAGTCCTCCTTCGGTCACTTGGTAATCCTGCGGCAGAAGTCATTGACTACTGTACCATGGTAAAAAGCAAAGATAAATATGCAATCTATTACCTTACAGACAGCACATTAGCGGAACGAGCATTGATTTTTGAAAATTTGGATACCTTTGCGCTTGAATTCGAAAAAGATGAAATTGTAAGCATATTAAAGAATGTCTATCCTGACATCTATGCTTATTTGCTTCCGTTTCGTTTCAAAAGCGAATTGCTAATTTATTATTTTCAGACATACAAGTATGAGAAAGTAATAAACAAGATATTCCCAGAATTCGAAGCCCTTGTTGAAGAGCAGGCGGAAAAGCGAGAATTCAACCTGCTACTGCCGTCCAGAACGGAAAAGACTGAAGCTATTGATAAGACCGATACACACTTGTATTTTATGGATGCAATGGGTGTTGAGTATCTTGGCTTTATTATGGAAAAATGCCGTCAAAGAGGACTGCTGGCATATGTTACGGTTTGCAGATGTGAATTGCCGTCCATAACATCCTGCAACAAAGAATTTATTGAAGTGTTTGAAAGTGCCGGAGCAACTCTTGTTCCTGACAAAAACGGTATCAAATCCTTGGACGATATTAAGCACCACGGACAAGACGATTTCGATTACCGTGTTAGTCCGTTGCCATTACATTTGGCACGAGAACTTGAAATTATAGATGAGGTCTTGGCAAAGATTCAAACAAAACTCATCACTGGTAAATGCTCGAAAGCTGTTATGATTTCAGACCATGGAGCAAGCCGACTTTCAGTGATTAGTAATCGTGAAAACAAGTGGGAAATGGCGACAAAGGGTAAGCATTCCGGCAGATGTTGCCCGAAAAACGAAATTAACGAATGTCCGACTTGCGCAACAGAAGAAAATGGCTACTGGGTTCTTGCTAATTATGACCGCTTTAGGGGAAGTAGAAAAGCCAATGTAGAGGTTCACGGAGGAGCAACATTGGAGGAAGTTGCTGTTCCGATTATCGAAATCACTTATAGTGCTGTCGAAATTGAAGTTCAAATGCGTACTCCTTCTATTGAATTCAGCACAATGAAAAAGAATGCACTGATCAAATTGTTTTCAAAAAGCAAACTGGGTAATGTTACAGTTTCCGTTAGCGGAAAAGATTACAAGAAAGATTATGATGTTGAAACTTCTGACGGACAGACATTCATTGTCAAATTGCCAGATCTAAGAAAAGTTGGTAATTATACTGTTGATGTATACTCAAACAACAATAAGGTTGCATCAAACTTGAAGTTTACCGCCAATAAAGAAGGTTTCAAGGAAAATAAGATATTGTAAGGAGGTTGAGCCATGATAGAAAAGCTTAGAGAATACTTTGATGAAATGGTCGTGTATAAAGATTTAAAAAAGAGCAATTTCTTTTCTGCCCTCAGTCTTCCTTCTTTTTTGAGAGACTGGCTTTTGAAAAAGTTTGAAGATGAAGATGGAAAATTTGACATAGAAGAAGTATCCAGCTTTATTCACGAGTATTTTCCAAAAAAGGATGAGTGGATCAGCATCAAGAATCGGATCATTGTTGAAAATGAGCGTGTGAAGTTTCTTACGAAAATTTCGGTTGATATTAATATTAAAAATCAAGAGATAACATTTGCGCTTCCAGATTTTGGACTAACAAATAGAGAAACAATCATCGAATCTGATGTATGGTACCGATGTAAGAATGAGTTGGTAAAGGGAAAAGAGACATGGGGCGTAGTTGAACTTGGATATCGCCTGCCGGTTGAGGAATTAAAAATACCGGGGCGTATCAAATTGGTTAGCTTTACCGATTTCTGCCCATACAGTGTAGACCTTGATTATTACAAAGAGACCCGTGCACAGTTTAATATCAAAGAGTGGATTGACATAATCCTCGGAGCAATAGACTACAATGCCGATGGTTATGCTGATGAGCATGAAAAGCTTACTATGCTCACTCGTCTGTTGCCGTTTGTTGAAAAGCGCTTAAACTTGATTGAGCTTGCGCCGAAAGGCACGGGCAAGTCGTATTTGTTTGGGCGAGTTAGTAAATTTGGTTGGCTCTCTTCTGGCGGTGTCATGTCACGAGCCAAAATGTTTTATGATATAAGCAAGAGAACACCTGGACTTGTATGTGGAAATGACTTTATCGCACTTGATGAGGTTCAGACCATTTCTTTTACAGATGTTGATGAAATGCGAGCGGCTCTAAAGGGGTATATGGAATCCGGAGTATTTACCGTAGGAAACTATGAGGGTACAGCTGATTCTGGAATCATTCTGCTTGGAAATATCAGTAAAGACAACATGGATGAATACAAGAGTATGTTTTCAGAGCTTCCAAGCGCTTTTCATGAAAGTGCCTTGATTGACCGTTTCCATGGTTTCATCAAGGGTTGGGATATTCCTCGTATGCACGATGACTTGAAAATTTCCGGGTGGGCATTGAATTCAGAATACTTCTGTACAATTATGCATCTGCTTCGCGAGGATGCCAGTTATCGCGCAATTGTTGATCAACTGATAGTTGTTCCGGATCATGCTGACACCAGAGACACGGAGGCTGTAAAACGAATTACAACCGCATACCTAAAGCTGCTTTTCCCTCAAGTTCGCTCTGCCGAAGATGTCGATTTTAGAGAGTTTCAAATGTACTGCCTTCGTCCTGCTGCCAAAATGCGTCAGATTATTAAGAAGCAGTTGGGAATTTTAGATATAGAATTCAAAGGCAAGGACGTTCCTGTATTCTCCGTAAGGAAGACAAGCAATGAAGATTGAATGCGTATCTTGCGGAAAGAAAGACTTGGATAAGAACACAATTGGAATAAACAAAAAAATCCTTGGCACAGATGTTACTACCTTCTACTGCATGGATTGCCTTGCCAGTTATCTGGATGCAACAGTTGAAGAACTTCTAGAAAAAATTGAGGATTTCATAGAAGAAGGATGTGCTTTGTTCAAATAAGAACCGAGGTAAAAATAAATGATTTATGCTGATAATGCTGCGACAACAAAACTTGACATAGATGCCTTTGAAGCAATGAAACCTTTTTTGCTCGAAGAATTTGGAAATGCGTCTCAGCCATATTCCTTTTCGCGCACAGTAAAGAAGACACTGAAACTATCTCGTTCAATAATCGCTGATTGCATCGGCGCTTATCCAGAAGAAATATACTTTACCTCAGGTGGAACTGAAAGCAATAATTGGGCAATTAAAGGGACTATGTTGGTGTATGGGGATACACGAGCAACTATTACGTCTACAATTGAACACCATGCCGTCCTCAATGCCTGCTTAGCAATTGAACGAATGGGTTACCCAGTAGCATATCTACCTGTTGACAAAAAAGGTATCGTCCATGCGAAATCGTTGCAAAAATATATTAGTGATAATACAAAATTAGTGACCATAATGTTTGCTAATAACGAAATAGGAACAGTCCAACCTATCAAAGAACTTGCAATGGTTGCTCATAAGTATGGGGCTCTATTCCATACAGATGCTGTTCAGGCAGTTGGGCACATTCCGATAAATGTGCGGGAACTTGATATAGATATGCTTTCAGCATCAGCCCATAAATTTAACGGACCTAAAGGAATTGGATTTCTTTATGTTAGAAAGGGTACAGCAATTCATCCATATGCAGATGGGGGCTCTCAAGAGTTTGGAATGCGAGCGGGCACCGAGAATATAGCAGCAATTGTAGCTATGGCTACGGCCTTGAAGAAAAACGTCGAAAACATCTCAATATTTACAGAAAAACTGTTACACATGGAAAATCTTCTGCTCAATATGCTCTCAGCTGCTAATATAGATTACATCAGAAATGGCAGCGAAGAAAGGCTTCATGGAAACATCAATCTTTCTTTTAAAAATGTAGAAGGTGAAGCTATGCTACATCGTCTTGATTTAATGGGAATTTGCGTGTCAATGGGGTCTGCGTGTGATTCGGTTAAAACGCAAAAATCACATGTTATCCAAGCTATTGATGTTCCCGATGAATATGCAAAAGGGACAATCCGTATTTCCCTTGGCGCTTCCAATACAGAGGATGAAGTTGTGAAAATAGCAAAGGCACTAATCAAAATAATCAATACATTCTAATAGTGCCATATAGTTTGAAGTATTTGAACTGCATTAAACTTTATGCGGAGGAGTAGGTAAGGTGAAAGTTGAGTCTCTATATGTCGGCTTCACCGTTCTAACATTATGAACCAAGCGCCGAAGGAGTTTCCGATCGAATCAAGATGCTAGCAAGGCTATTGCCAATGGTGGAATCGAACTTCAATTTCGTAGAGCTAGGGTTGTGGTCTTCGAGAATATCATCGGGGGCAAAATAGAACAAAATAATCAAACCCTACTATGACGAGTTACCGACATAACCCAATAATTACAGACGCTAAAAGGACGTTATAGCGTTCGAATCTAGAACCAGTAACTTTTGCGCAAAGCAAATAGAAGTTGATCTGACGGAATCAACTTTCCGGTGTATCGATAGTCTAGTTCTCACTGAATCCTGCAAACCAGAAAGGATTTATTAGTGTTTTATTCTATCTAATTGCAACTAGGATAAAACTTAAAATGGCCTTGCCTTATAATGTTGAATGGTCGTCTATATCCCCAGATAACGGAAGGGTGACCTTTGCTTGGTAAAGAAGAACTGAGCGAGTTATGTCAATTACTCAATTGGAACTTATGGGGTGATAGGTAAAAGCGAATCATCAGTCGGATACTATTTACCTTAGAGAACAAATGACCTAATGGCTAATCAACTGAGATAAATAATTTCTTGTATTAGGGGTGCTTCTTATGTGCGGTCGCTTCACATTTATAGATATTGAAGATATAAGAGAACGATTTCAAACTGAACCAATAGACTTAAAACCCAATATTTATCGTAAAATATCGAAGTTTAGAATTTAGAGAAGAGGGAGATATAAAATGTTACTACCCGGTTTGATATATACAGGTCTTATATTTATTATCTGTATTATTAGTTATAACAACAGCCAGAAAATCGGTAGAGCAAAAAATCTGATTAATGCTGCTAGGCAATTGTTAGATTCTTCGATTGAGAAATTAAATGAACATGCGAGTAATATTAATTCAAAAAAAACCTTATTAGAAATTAAGAATCAAATTGAATTTGCTCAAAGTAATTTAGAAGGTGCCAAAAAACAATTAGAAGGGTAATGAAAAATAAAGGACATAGGTGAATGTGTCGCATTAAATTCGGGAAGAAGGGGTTATATTAATCAATTTGCAGATGTTCTTTGTGAAGCTATTACAAGGCATTCACCGTGTGAAAATTTATTATTCATAACCAAGGTTCAGGTTCTTGTCAGTAACTTCATGAAAGATCAGGAGCCTTCTGAGCTCGTAACAAAGTATGGTCAAATACTTTTAGACGAATGGATTCCCCGTTAATGCTGTAGGCTCAATACCCCGTAAAAAAGGGGGTAAGAAGAAATATAAAGAACCAGTTGAGCGCTATAAGGGTGCTGTGCGCAACGAATTTAGCATTTAGCTTCTTTGCATTTATAACGTGGTTGCGAATTTAATCAAGAAGTATGATTTTGCACAGAGGTAAGTGGTCGCCCCGCCCATTCCCAGATAGCAGAAGGGTGTCCCGTTGCTTGGTAAAGAGGGACCGAGGGTGTTAGGGGATGTGCTCAGTTGGGTTGAGTCTCTAAAAGCAGAGTTTGATAGAATCTCTTAGTCGGTAGAAAGAAAACTGGGGCTTATGTACAACGTTTTAGTTAAAATGCAACTATTGGAGGCATGATTTGATGATCGTCAATGACACTCTGAAAATCATTAAAAAGCGCAGGAGTATCAGAAGTTTTAAAGATGAACAGATCAAGGAGGAAGAATTACAGGCGGTACTGGAAGCGGGATTGTATGCCCCTAACGCTGGTAATCAGGCCTGGCATTTTACCGTGATTCAAAACAAGGAACTACTCGATAGACTGAATCTCGCTGCTAAAGACGCGGCTAAGCAAACGAATGTGGATCATTTAAAGGACCTGGGAAATAATGAAAAGTTCAATTGTTTGTACAAGGCTCCGACGCTAATCATAATCTCTGGAAATGAACAGGCTCCTATGCCTCTAGATGCGGATTGCGCAGCCGCTACTCAGAATTTGCTGCTCGCCGCTGAGTCGATCGGGCTGGGGTCGTGTTGGATTTTCTTTGTATTGTTAGCATTTAGTTCGCAGTCACAAGGGTTCGAATTACGTAAAGTGCTGAAAATACCCGAAAGGTACAAGCCTTATTATTCGGCTGTGCTAGGGTATAAGAACGCTGCGGCTGATAAAGCACAAGACAGGAAGCCCAATCTCATTACATATATCAGATAACTTCAACTGGAAAGACCACATCACGAATCTACCCGCCCAGCCCATTCCCAGATACGGGAAGGGTGTCCCGTTGCTTGGTAAAGAAGCTATGGGGTAGTTTTTCTGAGGCGGGGTTGAATCTCTAGAATAAACTTAGTCGGTCTTTCCAATAATTTTGACGCTTGAATAAGCGTCTTTTTATATTTTTGCATATGGAGGAATATGGACAATCACGAAGAATTGAATGGATGAGATGTGAATTCTGGAATAACTCTTCATCCTGAATTCCCGAAAATTTATAACGTGGTTGGCGGCTTAATTCCGAGACTCTTATAAAGTCTTTCCTGTTTCTTTGTTACTTCACCTACACGCAGAGCACAACCTGGCTTTTCAAAGCATTCGATGACATCAAGATCATCCAGAAGTTCCTGCATGGTGTAGTTTTTATATAAACCCTGTTCCGACATTTGCTTCTATAGTGGCTCGGATGTCAAGACAAAAATAATCCTAAAGATAATGTACCAGATATTGCATAGTAGTAGGTTTCATTTAGTTAGAGCGTAACATTGAATTTCGTGCTATGTAGTGGACTACCGACTGTAGGACTACGCACTCATTTGCAGTAAAGCAGGGTAATATATATCTGCCGGAGTTTCGTAATTCAATGCTGAGTGTAATTTCACAAAGTTATATTTATGGATAAATGCCCCGATTTGTTTCCTAGCATCCTTGATATGTTCATAATCCTTAAGGTAGACTTCATCATATTTAAGTGTCCTAAACCAGCGTTCAATGGGAATATTGTCAGCCCATCTACCCTTACCATCCATGCTGATTTTACTCTTGTTATTGAGAGCAAAATCAATATATTCATGGCTTGTAAATTGGCTACCCTGATCCGAACTATGACGAATTCGGCATAGCAGCGACTATGTTGAAAAAGAAACTATGACGAAAAATATTAGAAAGTGCAGTGTCACTAAGGGTTCCTTCGAAAAATTCGGCATAGTTTTATAGTTGTTTGCGGCAACCGTATACCCGGTAATACTTGTTTTGGATTCCAAAATAATTATTACAAAGGGGATATGATTGACAATGGAATATTTAAATCTCGAAGAACTTATTGAGAATTTGCTCGATAGCATGCGCGGACAGGGCTACATGGAATCAACCATCAACATGTATAGGCGTCCATTCAAGAAGCTCATCAATTTATCAAAACAAATGAATACAGACAGGCTGACGATGGAATTGTCAGGTGCATTTGTGTGCGATACGCTAAACGAAAGGACTGGTCAGTACAGCTCAGAAAAAGTCCGGCTACGAGGACGATGTATAAAACTACTTGAAGACTATCTTGCGAATGGAATATTTGTCTTTAAAACATACAAAAAAAGCAAGAGACAACCGTTTTGCTCATGGCACAGCGAAGAATTCTATTCTGGCTTTGAACAATTTCTGAAAACAGAAACTATCAGTGATTCAACAACCAATAGTGCTCTCCTTATTGCGTACAGGTTTCTACATTATCTTGAAAGCGTTGGTGTCCAGTCAATAGACGATGCTCCTCATTGGGTTATTCCAGGTTTTTTCGGTGAAATGTCGAAAACATGGAGCCGAAGAGGGATGCATATCATCATTGATGGCCTGAAAAGATTCCTGAAGTTTGCTGATAAAGATAGTCACCTTTTGCTAAGTGTCCCAAAGGCCAGAAGAACCAGGCCTATTATTCCAACGCTGACGGAAGATGAGGAATCGGCTTTATGGCGGATCATCAATTCAGAGCTTGTTGTGCCAAGAGACAGAGCAATCCTATTGCTTGCGATGCTGACAGGTTTACGATCGTCTGACATTGTCAGCCTAGAGATCAAAGATATTGATTGGACAAACGATACCATAAGTGTTGTTCAAGGAAAAACAGGGACTCTATTGATACTTCCACTGATACCTGCAGTTGGTAATGCAATAATGACCTATCTGCTGAATGACCGTCCCAAATCAAGCAGCCCTAAACTTTTTCTGCGTTATGATGCGCCATACAGGCCACTCGAAGGGCACTCGTCATGTTATGCCATATCCGAAAAGGTGTTTGGCTTGGCTGGCATCCGCGAAGGAAACCAACGGAAGGGATTCCATCTTTTGCGGCACCATGCAGCTTCAAAGATGCTTTCAAAGGGTGTCGCAATACAAACTATTTCATCACTCCTAGGACATACAGATCCTGATACAACTAAGCTTTATCTCTCAACAGACCGAGAAAAACTGCTTGGCTGCTGCCTGCCACTTCCAACAGAAGTTAAGGAGGCGCTGAGATGAAAAGGAGTTTGACAAGCAGCATCGGTCCCCAGATAGAACTGTTTCTGGAATTTAAACGCTCACAGGGCTTAAAATACGACACAGCGGAATATTATCTCTCCAAATTGGATGACTACTGGACTGCAAACGGATACGATAGTAATTTTTCAAAAGAGCATATACATGGCTGGTTCATAAGAGGGGAACTTGAAAATCCGAATACGCATAATTTCCGAACGTCATATTTGAGAGAATTCGGTCGTTTTCTTCAATCACAGGGATACCACGATGCATATATTATTCCAACTGGCTTGTGCAAAAGAGGTCCTAAATATATGCCCCATCTTCTGAGTGAGGATAGCATTGAAAGATTTTTAAAGACATGTGACAGAATAACGCCACAAAAAGAGAATCCCGGAAAACCTTTGGTATTGCCTGCATATTTTCGTTTTTTGTATTGTTGTGGCGTCAGAACGGGCGAAGCAAGACTGCTTAAGACAGGTGATGTAAATCTAGTTCAAGGCTATGCGGACATCATTTATACCAAAGGAGGCAAATGTCGCAGGCTATTTCTCAGCAATGAGCTGATAAAATTACTTGGTGAATTTGACAGCAAAATCAGCATTTACTACCCCGGTAGAACCTATTTCTTTCCCTATAAGGATCATGATCCTTATAGCAGTCAGGCAATTTCACGTGCTTTCAACAACCTATGGAGTGATGCCGGGCTTCCGGCAGAATGTAAACCTAAAGCAAGAGCATATGATTTCAGGCATCATTTTGCTTTTGCAAATATCAACAGATGGGTCGAAAACGGAATCAATGTTAACGGGATGCTTCCATACTTGATGAATTACATGGGACATTCGAGCATTGATAGTACTTTTTACTACATACATCTTATCCCGGAATTTTTCGGAGTATATTCCGAAATGACAAAAGCCCTGGAATGTATGATTCCGGAGGTGGGATAATGGCGAAAATAAACAACAACGGCAATTTTTGGCCATTAGCGCATAAATTTCTCGGTAGTTATCTTCCAAATGTACGCAATCTAAGCCAGAATACGATCGACGCCTACAAACAGGCATTAAAGGATTTCGTGACCTATCTCGAAAAGCAAAAAGGCATCAAACGAAAAAACATTTCTATTGAAGCCTTTAATAGAAACACGATTCAGGAATATATGGCATATTTAAATACCCAAAGGAAGCTCGCACCAAAAACCTGTGGTTTGCGTCTTACGACTATCAAATCATTTCTCAAATATTGTTCCGATGAGGACCTTCTATTTGAAGCACGTTTTCATGAGGTCGATACTATAAACGGAATGAAGTCAGAGAGGAAACCAGTCAAGTACCTACCTGAAAACACAATGAGCACACTGTTAAAAATGCCGAAGAACGACACGGATAAAGAACGTCGCAATCGGATGCTGCTCATATTTTTGTATGATACGGCGGTCAGAGTTCAGGAACTAACTGATATGGAATTAAGAGATTTGCATCTTAACAGAACAAGCCCGTTTGTTACCGTCAGAAACGGCAAAGGCAATAAGCTTCGCAACATCCCTCTGATGGCTAAAGCAGTCAATCATCTTAAACATTACATTGCAGAGTTCCATCCCGGAAGAACGCCGGATTCAAACAGACCGTTGTTTTATTCAACAAGAGATAACCTCCCACATAAATTGACGACAGATGCTATCAGAATCATTCTGCGCAAATATGTGGATATGGCAAGAGAGCTTTGCCCGGATATTCCTGAAAAAGTCGGTTGCCATACGATCAGAAAAACCAGAGCCATGGATTTATACCGAACCGGAATTCCACTTCCGTACATAATGGAAATACTTGGACACGAAAGCGAAGCAACAACAAAAACGTTTTATGCTTTCGCTACCGTCGATATGCTGCATGACGCTATTGCTAAATCAAATCCGGAAATTGCCGACGATAAACCACAATGGAAAAATAAAGAAATATTATCCCGCCTCTACAGTTTTGACTAAAAAACTATGCCGAATTTTTTACAGAGAAACCTAGTATGATTCAGCATTCTTAAACATTTTCGTCATAGTTTCTTTTTCAACATAGTCGGAATTTAATATCTCTGGTGTGGCAACCGCATAGGCCATCTTTAAGGCCTGAATAACCATTCGTGTGGATAGCGTGTCATCCAGCTCCCAGCCAACGATGCACCTACTATGCCAATCAATGATGGCAGTTAAGTAAATGAATCCACGTCTGAGCTTGATGTAGGTAATGTCGATCGACCAGGCCTGATTTGCTCGGGTGATGACGGCATTACGTAGTAGATAAGGGTAGATTTTATGCCCCTTTGCAGGCTTGGATAGGTTAGGTTTTGGATAAATTGCCCCAATGCTCATCTCTTGCATATACTTCCTTGTTTTGAGTCTACCAATTTTAATACCTTGCTTTTGTAATGTTTTGGATAGTTGCCTTGAGCCCCAAGAGGGACTTTCGGTATGGATTTCATCAATCTTATGCTTGACCATTATTTCGAAGTCGGAAGGCTCTTTCGGCGCGTAATACACACTTGTTCGGTTGACGTCTAAAAGCTCTGCAACAGTGGATAAGGGTAGCGGTTTCTCGCTATTTCCACTGTTCTTATGATCCTTGATTTCAGCCTTTTGGGCGTGGAGTAAACCGACTCTCCCAGTCAGGTCCAAGAATTTCTTCAGATTTTTTTTTGAGCCAATCGACTTGTGTAGTCAATTGACCGACCTTTTTATATAAGCTATCGTTTTCCCGCTCCTGATCCTTAACTTTCTCCTGTAACACCTTGTCCTTTTTGTTATCAAATACATTGGCTGCATTAGCCAAAAATTCATTCTTCCAGTTCCGCAGCTGGTTAGGTGCTATCTCATGGGTGCTGGCGATTTCGTTTAGTTCTTTTTCGCCTCGCAAAACCTCCAAAACTCTCTCCGCCTTAAATTCTGCGCTAAATACTCTTTTCTTCATCAATAATAAACCTGCTTTCTTTAGTGGTTTTATTATATCAGGTTCATTATCTTTTCAGAAAATCTTGTCGAGTTTTCCTAGACCAGTATAATGGCATAAAGGTCAGAAAATATATACACACACTAAGGCGCTCATCAAAGGAGAGCATCAATATGTTACGGACCATTACCTGGAACTATTGAGCCGTAAACCACGTGCCCTCATGAATGCTGCCCCGTTGAAAAAAGGTGTGATGCCGAAGGAACTTAAATCTTTTTTGAAAGCGTGTCGCGCGAAAGACAAAGAAGAGCAACTCCTTAAAATTATGCTTTTAGGACGCACGGTAGGTCTTGATGAGCTCTTGTGGGCTGTAGACAAAGCAAACCTTAGTGGCTCTCCCACCCACCAACTGGTTTGCTTTTACTTGGGTATTGCCACGGCGGCAGCCGAGGTTTTACCTTGTATTACTGTCGAACATGCCGATTTGTCGGAGTACGACGGATTGATGGGCGGTGACATTGACCATGAGTGAGGAGAAACAAGCCAAAATTACTCAATTAGCAAAGCAACTCAAGCTTCCACTTCTAGGGGGGTACCAACAATATATCTCCAAGGAAGCCAATTTTACGGATAACTTACTCCAGCTCTTGGAGATGGAGGTCCTAGATAAAGAACGACGTGGGATACAGAGACGGACTAAGGCGGCGGGATTTCCTGTGATCCGTTCCTTGGATACGTTTGAAGAAAGTTCCTCTCGCTTACCAAAACTCAGAATGGAGGATGTTTATGAATTGGCGGAGTGCCGTTACATTCACGAGAAACGAAATATTATTGCCATTGGAAACAGCGGAACAGGTAAAACATTTATGGGAATCGCTTTAGGCCTGGAAGCAATCCGCCGTGGTTATACCGTTCACTTTCGAAGAGCTTCGGACTTGGTGAACCAAATGAGCGAAGCCCAAAACGAACGCCAACTTTCCCGCTATCTTAAAAGATTGAACAACTGCCACCTTTTGGTCTGTGATGAATTGGGATATTTGAACTTTGACCTACAAGGCGCTAGTCTCTTGTTTCAAGTGTTTGCTGCTCGCTATGAAGTGAGTAGCACTATGATTACAACCAACCTGGAGTTTTCAAAATGGCCGGCCTTTCTTGGCAATGATCAAGCCCTATCCACAGCCTTGGTAGATCGACTGATTCACCGGGCAGCAATCCTCAATATGAACGGCAAAAGTTACCGACTGAAAGATGCCAAAGGAGAAATGAGCTGACCCCTTCGTAAATTCTTAATTTAGGAGGAATTTAGGATGTCTAAGCAATTAACCAACCTAAACTATGATCAACCGTACCAACGTAGTCTGGAAGATTACTTCATTAGTACTGGCTTTTACGATTTACTGCCAACGGCTTTGGAGTTAGCAGGGCATTTAGGTTATGAGGAACGCGACATAATTGAAGCGATCTGCAAAGTGAGCGATAAGTTTTACCAGTATCCTCCCACCAAAAACAGAACTGCCTGGTTTAAGAAGGTTTTTGTGGAAAAATTACAGGAAGCAAGGGGTGACATTCTGACCAATGAGGGCGTGTAAGTAATTGCTAGATAATTAGCTGTCTGTGTTGCAGTTTATACAGACTAACTGCTCAATTCTGATGGTAATATGGACTGACGGACTGACTGACAAACATAAAAACACGGATGTAGGAAGATCGATCTTTCTACATCCGTGTTTCTGTTACAAAGATACTTCGTTTCTTTGGCAATAAGCAGCTAATTCGTTATATTTCCAATGAATTGTACAACGGAAAATATTGTCCAGCTACTTTGACTGATCATTATGCTCTAGATGCCTATGTATCCAGGACTCAGAACTGGTATACTTTCACGGAGCGTGAAAGACTTGACCTTAAGTTACTAATGGTACCCGTTAGGCTAAGCGTATCCATAATATTCTCCTCGCTGTAAAAGCCTCGATCCATAACCAACTTTACCTTACCAAATTCCAGGAATTCCATGTCTGAAAGCAAGTTTTTAACGGTCTTGACGTCACTGATATTACCGGCAAGTTTGCGGTAATTGTGATGGTGTTTCATGGTTATTGGATAGTGGTTTATGAGTAAGGCCGCCTGTTGAGTCAGGCGGTCTAGTTATTTAGTCCTGTCGTCCATTTAATATATTCCGACAAAACATTTCCTTTTTCTGGGTTGATATTATTATTTTTTTATACTAAAATATCCTGGTATGCAAAGATTATTAATGAACGAGGTGAAATTAAGTGAAACATAGGGTCCATGAGCAAATAGAAGAATTGAGGCTACAAATGCAAAATATTGCTTCAGATAAAGACCTTACAGATCCAAGAGTGGTAACTATGAGCGAAAAATTAGACCTACTTATTAACGAATTCTATTTAGCTAAGAAAGTACTTATCCTCGGTTTATCCGCTTAATAATCCGGATTCTCGTAGCCAACATCATTACCCGATAAGCGAAGGGTGTTCCGTTGCTAAGTAAAGAAGTGCTGGGGTAGTTAAGAGATGTTTGGGGTGTGTTGAATTTGTAAATCATGATTAATACCGTGGGCAAAAAGTCTGTTATAAATAATAAATACTTTCCCTACATTATTGAAGTGTAGGGGCTTTTTTTGACCTCAATTCGTTTTTTCGCCATGTTTCGCCGTCAATGTGGAATATAGTTGTCTGAAAGGATAACCCTTTGTATTGGAGATTGGGCGAAAGATGGCTTTAACATTCGCAAGAGTTGATGAGATCTTTAAGAGTTATGGACTTGAAAGCCATATTGCTTATGGAGGATGGACAGACAGAATATGCTTTCCTCTATAGAGTGAGTTTGAGAAGAAAAAAGAATGTTGGTAGAAATGTCAGCCCTCTAATTAAATCCAAAGGAGTTCCCTATGAAGAGTGGTTTGAGATGGCTTTGATCGAATTAGAGCATGACGTTTTGACTGCGTTTCTGAGCAGCAATTCCGAGGAACAAACAACATGGAAGTGGGATGCTACCCTTTGTCGGCTTCTTCGAAGTGACGTAGAGTAAGTGCCATCAACTGGGGGTGATGCTCTAAAAAAGTATATGAGCTACAGTTATTTTTCGGCACTTTAATCATCGTGGATTACCATTCTAGTAATAAGCCATGGGCAAGTTAAGGAAACCCAAAAGAATGCCGGTACTTACATAATTGAAAAGCTTATTGAAAGGGCGTTGATATTGATGATAAGCATATCATCCTTCAGATTGTTAATAAGGCGTAACCGTACTCTTCCTAACATTTTATTTTTTATTTTACTCGCTATATTTATTACTTGTATTTTTGTCTTAGATCCACTGTGCTTGATTGATAATGAATCTTCTTATTACAATAAAAACCCTAAATATGAAAATGCCAGTTCGAATCTTTCTATAAAAAGGAGTTTGGAAAGTATATATCCGGAGATTAGTATAATATATAAAAGTGGCCCATCCATCAAACGAGGGGACACTATTATATTCTATGTACGGTACACAGGTAATATTGCTAATGTATATCTCGGTAATGGATCAATAGTACTAAAAGAATTTGTCGGAACACTTGGAATACAGAAAGTCGATGATAGAACTGCAAAGATAACTGTTGCAAATATCGATACAAATGACATCTCAACCCCGAAATATATCATGATAACTGGCGGAACTGCCATTTCATCAACTGGTGACCTTGTGGAATTTATGATTTCTGATTCTTTTACAATGCACCTAACAAATTTCGAACAAGGTGTTAAAATGATATTTGATATCTCAGGATGGCTTTTAGTTCCTATCATTTTAAACTTGTTTACTCCTCTTGTAACTCCTAAAATCAAGAAGGATGAGGAATAAGACCAAATATAAACGGAAAAGACGGATTTTCCAACTAATGAAAATACAGATCTAAGTCATCGTTGATTATTTAACCTCTCGAAGATTGAGGGAATGGTGTCCCGTTTCTAAGTGAAGCGGGACTGTGGTAGTTAAGGGATGTGCTGGGCTGTAAATACATAATATAGTGGGAAAAAGGAGGATCCCAATGCTTCTACCCAACCAAACCCTCGGTAAAAACATAGCCCACTACCGCAAAGAACTCAAGCTATCCCGAGCAAAGTTTGCCGTCATTGTTGGTATGGATCCTAACCACCTCTATTGCATTGAAGCAGGACGGAAATATCCCCAAATATGTATACTTGCGCGGATAGCTGCTGGGCTTGGCGTGTCAATAGATGAGCTAGTCGGAATACGCTAAGGTCCTTACCTTTACAATAAGGACGGTCAAGTGACCAGAAGGTTATGACAACGTGGAAAACGCCATTGCAGACAATCGGGGTCTTTAAAGAATAATTCATAGCAGTTCTTAAACATTGAGGGGTGAAATTAAGTGTACATAGCCTTTCCATCAGATGAAAAGGTCAAGGCCCGACTAGACGCTGTTTGCAAATCGCTCCAAATATCCCTCGAAGAATGGTTTGAGACGGCCTTGATCGAATCAGAGCATGACGTTTTGACTACGTTTCTGAGCAGCAATTCAGAAGATCAATCAGGATGGAAGTGGGATGCTACCCTTTGTAGGTTTGTTCGAAGTAGTGACGCTGAGTGAGCTCGAAAGTTTATGACATTGGAGAGCAAAATTATGAAAAAGAAATCAAAGCTAGTCGGGAAGCCAAGAACAAGGACTCTCTTCAATACTGGTACACGCCCACATAAATCAAATAAAGACTACACCCGAAAACTTAAACATAAAGAAATAACTGCTGAAGATGGAGAGTAATATGTCGACATCAAGAGATAGAGCGATCATCATCGGTTCTTTAGTATTCTTGATCCTTAGTCTACTCGATGGTGCATTGACACTTATGGGACTAGGACAAGGCGCAATTGAAGAAGGAAATCCTTTGATGAAATGGTTTATTGAAAAAAGCCCAATAACCTTTATGGCCATCAAGTTGTCGCTGCCAGTTATGCTACGTTTTGTGCTTTGGAAGAGGCAGGAAACATCTAATAAGTTTGCCACTTGCTCTTTAGGGCTTGTTTTGATTGTTTACTCAGTTGTGATGATGTTTCATGCTTATTGGGTTATTAATTCTTAACCCCTAACCCAGTGCATATGCATTGGGTTAGGGAATTGTCTCGCATAACGATAATCCAATAATAGCCCAATCAAAAAGCCCCCAGCAAAAAGTTGGGGGCTCTAAAATTACTGATCGGTCCACATCGATTTCATGAGTTCGTTAATTTTTGCTTGTCTCTTCGCTGTTTCTTCGGGTGATGGAACATATAGCCCTTCACGGTACAAAAAACAGTCTCCAGGCTTCAATTCAACCCGAAGTTCATTAAGTGGAACGTCTTTTGTAGTTCGATCGGGAAACTCGATGACGGCGAATTGACCTTCGATTCTATCAACTATAACTAGCATCGGATCCTCCTTACTGCGGATATCTCGAAACTACTTGGCCTTGTGAGTCATTTAATGTTCCGGGATCTCCAGTGTTATTCCACATATTACTTTTTGTCCAGACAAGAGTATTTGTTCCTGCGGCTGCATTAGGGCCACTTGCAATTTTTAAGGATCCACCTGCCTGAATAATTGTCCCAGAGGGAAAGTCGAAGGTCTGAGAACCTTGCTCGCTCACCAGTTTCCAACCTGTTAAATCAACAGCGGAAGTTCCGGTGTTGGTAATTGTAGCGATCTCAGCACTCAAATCAATGTTAGTAATTTTGACTGAACTTGAGGTTGTTGGAGGAGTAATAGGTGGAGTGGCTGGAGTAGCATTGAAGATAACCTCTGTTCCATCAGAAGTGGCTACTATTGTACCCGAAACATCCGTCCTATACACACTTACTCCGTGTTGGTTTAAACGATTTAACACGTCTTCTGTGGGATGCCCATAACTATTTAATCCAACGGTGATCACCGCGTATTTAGGACTGACAGCATTAAGGAATGCTTCAGAGGTTGAAGAGTTTGATCCATGGTGTCCTACTTTGAGTACGGTACTCTTAAGGTCAACACCAGATGTGATCATATCGCTCTCAGATCCAGTTTCGGCGTCACCAGTAAAGAGAAAACTGGTTGAACCGTATTTAAGATGAAGAACGGCTGAATAATTGTTGGCATCTGTATAGGAATCTTCAACCGGTCCAACAAACTTTACCTCTACACCAGTTCCAAGATCCAGGGTTCCACCGGCCTTTGCTCTGTTAAACGTAAGACCTTTCGATTGCATGGCGGCCAAGAGATCAGCAAAGGTATAGGTAGTATTTGTTACGTTCGGCATATACACCTTACCGATGTTGAAATCTTTAATCACGGAATCGAGGCTTCCAATGTGGTCTGCATCAGCATGTGTAGCAATGACATAATCGAGTGTGTTTACTCCAGCTGAACGGAGGTAGTTTTCAACTGTCGCTGTTTGGTCGGTCTTACCACCATCAATTAATATATTCTTTCCAGCGGGTGTTTGAATTAGGATAGAATCTCCCTGGCCAACATTTATATAACTAATCTTCAAAGGCTGACCAATTATTGTTCCGGCCAAAATAGCTTGAATTTTCGATACCAATGCATCGGGAACTACGAAAGTTCCACCTAAGAGAGTAATGTTGGCAACCCCGGTACCCTGGAGTGATTGTATATAACTAACCACAGAGGAGGGCAAATTGGACGAACTGGGATCAATCAAAACAATTGGGCTTCCGGTTTGAGCAGCTAGAACACTTCCCGTCAAAGCATCCGGGAAATTTCGGCCTGATGCAACATAAATATGATTTGGGCTGGGTGCGAAACTTTTAGCAATCGCCATTGATGTGTCAAATTGGTCCCATCCAGAAATCCGTTGAATACTAGCAGAAGGCACCAAATCATATATTTGTTTTTCAGCATTAGCAGATATGACTCCAGTACCACCAGCGATGTATACATCCGATGGATTCTGAGCGGTCAGGTACTCCTTTAATTTATCGGGGATTGAGGCCGTCGGTGTTAGAAGAATTGGCCATCCTTTGTTAGCGGCAAAACTCGAAAAACTTAACGCGTCAGGGAAGTTCTCACCATAGGCAATGACAACAGGAGTTCCAATAGGTGCCTGTTTTTCTTTTGCTATGAGGAGGGCGGTATCGTATTGATCCCAACCACCGCGACGAATAATATTGTTATAACCTAAATCGTTAAGTGAAGTCTCAAATTCTGCAGGAATGATTCCTGTCCCACCAAGGATATAGATGGCGCCGGCCTTATTTAGATGACTTTTAATATATTCAAAAGCGGTATCGGAATTTTTTACCGTTCGATCCACAAGGAGAATAGGAGCATTCTTTTGTTTAGCCAGCACACTACCGGACAAAGCATCTTGGAACGTAATCCCGGATGTTAAAATAACATTATCAACCGTTCCAGAATTGACCGCATTTGCAATAGCGACACCTGTTTGATAAGCATCCTGGCCGTATAAACGGTCAACGTTTACGGTAGAAGCGTTCGCTTTAGGGATGAACCCAAATGTAAGTAAGCTAAAAACTAATAATAGAGTTATTGTGGATAAAAATGATTTGTTTAATCGATTCATTCTATTAATCGCTTCCTCTCGATTAAGTTATTTACCTAAAAAATTCGTTATCACTTAGGGAATTCCTTTATTTTATATTTGTACTTTTTTGTGTCACTATGCTCGTGCACTTTCCTTTGCTATATAGGTTTAATGGAGCGGCAATAGACACATGCCAAACATGTAGATTGAGATGTGTCTTTTGTTTTAATCTGTTCAGAATGCTATTTGAAAGGATTCGACAGTATCTCCATCGTGGGTGAGAGCAACTACAAATTGTCCGGGATGAATTGTTTCATCTCCGCCGGTCTCACCTACAGGGTTCAGTATACTAAGCGTGATTTGAAGATCAAAAGGACGTGGAAATAGAATGAGTTCACATGAATTATTTACCTTCATTTTGCTCCAGGGATAGAGCCAACCAAATGATGTAAAACACACGCCAAGACAAGATTTAACAGCAGTTAAATTTTATTAGTCTCCATGGCACTTACCTGACAAAGTCTCGCTATGCCTTTTTCCATAACGCTCACAACCATGGATTTTGGGCACAGCGGCTTATTGTTGTTTGGAGCCTCCACCTGCATAGCGCTCCGAAGGGTCTTCCTTCATCTTCAATTCAGTTTCATGGCACACAGGAGCCCCCAGCTCTCCACAGATTGGGAGAGCTATATTAATTTTACCACTTATAAAAAAACAAAGAAACTTCTTGTAATAATATTTTAATAATATTATAATAACAATATAATAATTATTAACATAATATTATTAATAATGGAGGCATATTAAAATGGTCAAACAACCTAAATCTATTTCAATGGATGATGAACTGATTAAACTCATCCAGAACTTACCAATTCCAGGACGCGAAAATCATCAGCAATCTTTTAGTAAGCGGGTAGAATTTATGGTAGATAGTTTCTCAAAAATGCTGTTTTGGACAAAGCGAGAATTGGACGGTAACTTCACCACTGAAGAGGCACTAGTCATCATCGAAGCTTTAAATGGTATTGGTTATCATGGTGCCAGCGTAAGTCCTACGGGTCATCTTATAGGTGAAGTTAGTGCTTATATGGAGCTCAACAATTCATACGTGACATACAAAGTTGAAAAGGAGGATTTGTTAGGAAAACTTGCAAAGCTTACAGCCTTTCAATCCTTCACTCTTTTATCGATGACATATGAATTCTGGGAACTTAACTCCGATGATGAGGAGAATCCTGCAAGGGATATCATAGATCAGGTTTTTAATAGTAAAAAATAACGAGGTAGATCACACCCCCCTCTTCATAAAGACTTACCTGCCTCCATGATCATATGAACTTCGTTCGAAATTTTGGTCTTCCGTACCAACAAAAATTTCCACATTATCTTAGCGTTGGTTGCTGAAGAACAGAATCAAGACAAAGAGACCAGAGTTTTTGGAAAGAAGGGGTGAAAATGCACGAAGTTACACACAAATGCGGGCATACAGAAATGGTCAAACAGGACGGTTCCAAAAGCATAGAAACGCAAGACCTGTGCTTTGCATGTTGGAAGGAACAGCAACGCAAAATGGCTACAGAGTCCGCCAAGGAGGCAGGGCTGCAAGAATTGGTGGGGACAGAGAAGCAAATCGAATGGGCAGAGACAATTCGCTACGATACCGTCATATTAGCAAAGATAATACCAATTAATATTAAAGAAATTACTAATATTACAGTGGCACATTGGTGGATCGAAAATAAAGATTTTTTAAGAGGTGACAAGTTGGGAGAATATATAGAGTCATCTATCGTGCCCGCGGGTGAAAAACGAACAGAATATTTCGTAGAAATAAAATCCATTAGTAACAACTGTTTTCTTAATTTTCCGGTTAAGGATAACACTTTTAAAAACCTTGTTGAAAAACTTAACGGGCGGTGGAATAAAAGAGTAAAGGCATGGCAAATCAATTACGGGTATGACTTTGTTCAAATGGGACTTCAACTTCTAAGTGCTGGATTTCCTATCAGAATCACTAGCGTTGCATTAAAATAACTTGTCTATGTCAAGAAGGTAAATGGACCATAACAACTCAGTAATTATAGCCCAT
>MCHG01000061.1_pt1 | contig 84715 bp, 86 predicted proteins | sample 787351 | NCBI WGS metagenome assembly MCHG01 (sample SAMN05430296, study PRJNA330682) | permafrost metagenome | biome: Cold desert; feature: permafrost; material: soil; isolation source: enrichment culture inoculated with soil incubated with H2/CO2 at 20 degrees... ... | reverse complement strand
CAAAACGGTATTAGGCCCCACCTGAACAGAGCCAGTTGGTGATTGGGTAGTATGACAGGAACATCTTGAGTTGGGGCGACGTTGTAGTTGGGTTTTAAGTCTATTGGTTCAGTTTGAAATCGTTCTCTTATGTCCTCAATATCAATAAATGTGAAACGACCACACATAAGAAGCACCCCTAAAGTTAGAAATCCCTAATCTTAGTTGATTAGCCATTAGGTCATTGTTTTCCAAGGAAAATAGTATCCGGCTGATCATTCACCTTTACCAATCAACCCCACCAAGCACATCCCTAACTACCACAGCTCTTCTTTACCAAGCAAGGGACACCCTTTCCCTTATCTGGGAATGGGCGGGGCAGGCTGAATACGTAATGTTGGGCTTTAGGTCTTTGGCATTCCGGGTCATTAGATTAGGCATTTTAAAAGCAACTCCTAATAAATTATCCTTTTGCTTTTCCTAATGCTCTCTCCATAATATCTTTGATTGCAGAATTATGTTGGGCTTCCACCTCATTAATTAAGATTTCATATATTCTAAAATTAGGTATGGCATTATGCTTTTCAAAACAAGCAAAAACATCCTTTACCAAATCATCAAAGTTACAATCTTCTCCCAGTATTATTTCTCCACTTATTTCAGCTTTTCTTTCGATATGCATTTTATGACAACTCCAGCCCATTCAGCAGATCCCTTATCTTCTTTAGTTCTTCGGTTGTTAATGTCACTCCCTTGCCCATCTTTGCATGATCAGGTGACCATTCTCGAATGTCATACTTTGGGGCTGCATCATTCCAACTAACAAGGTTTAGTTCTTTTGACCAGCCTTTTGCAGATTCTGATAGGACCCCGATTGTTTCTTTGATTTCGAATTTTATTTCTGCCATAACTACAGTCCTCCTAATGTACTCTTTTTACATGTTTGTTTATATCTCCTGTTCCAGCTGTTGTCCATTCTCTTTCAACCATGACTTAGCCTTATCCATTGTCGGAGCTTGTGCACTAACAATATTCCAGAACCGTGGCGTATGGTTTGCCTCGATAAGGTGAGCGAGTTCATGTACGATTATGTAATCAATGACAAACATCGGCGCTTTAATCAAACGCCAACTAAAATTGACGTTATCCTTCAGAGTGCAGGAGCCCCAGCGGAAGCGGTTGTCAACGATCTTGACCTCGGCGACATCGACACCAAGTTGGCGAGCATGTTGCTTTACCCGCGGAACAATCTTTTCCTTGGCCTTGCCAATATACCATTCCCGCAAAGCCTCAGCTTGTTTTGACGTCGGCATATCTGGAATGAGAAAACGCTGCGCAAACTGAATCTCATTCAAGCCCGTTTTGACGACCTCAATCCGGTACTGTCGTCCCAAATACAGCGCAGATTCGCCGCTTACAAGTTCTTTACCCGGTGCATGGGGTAGGTCCTGATATTTTTGAGGGTGACCAATCTTCTCGTATATCCATTGACGCTTTGACGCCACCACCTGCTCGATCTTTTCGTCTGGTATACCTTCTGGTGCATGTACAACGACGCTACGATTCCGTTCGACGGTAATGGTCAGCTTGCGCCGCTTTGCTGATCTTTGAATTGTGTAGGTCAGTTCCATCTTCATCACTCCGCGTATAGAATAGTGTCATTGTTCTTTTCAGCGATTTCCATAATCCTACTGATGATATGAGCGCGGTTTTTGATCATACCAGGAAGTGTCATAAATTCCTGTGATAGAAGTGTCTTTTGAAGCTCTGCAATTAATTTATTGCGGGCAGGAATGCTTCCCCAGAATCCAGTGAGCCTTAGTTCACGCTCGACGATTAAAAATATCTGCTGCGTCAGATTAACAAGCGAAGCGATCTCGTTATCATCGAGATCCTTACCACCGAAAACCTCGCGCTTAAAACTTCGGAACAGCGGCATTTGCTTCTTTCGGTGAAGGCCATAGGTTGGTTCCTTACTAGAGTTGATGATGCGCTCGCGAAGTTTCTCTAGTTCCTCGTAGATCTTCTTCCAGTTGTCGCGGAAATCTTGAAAAATTGCTACAAGGGCTGCAGCAAACGATGCCTGAAGGTCAGGGTCATCGTCGAGTTCAATATCAAGGTGGTGGCGAATAGCGTGCTCTACTTCCGCCGCCTTGGTCTTAGTTCGCTTGTGTTTACCCACCTGTTTTTGAAAGTCTTCATCGAGAATAGAAATAGGTTCGACCTTCACCTCAATCCCTTTTGATTCGAGATAAACGTCAGTTATACTACGGAGTTTGGGTGGTATGCCTTTCATACTCAGACGTTCGTCGCGGAAGTGTTTTCCAGCCATTACATTGATTTCTGTCAGAGCATTGTAGTCGTCCATATAGTCGAGCACTTGGCGGGCGGGGTAGACAAGGTTCAGACACTTGGTCAGTTTTTTGAAGGCCAGCATGAAGTCAAAGCGCAGGTCTTCATCATAAAACAGATCGAAAAACGCATCGTAATCTGTCAAGTCCGTTATACCGTGCTTCTTGAGCAGTTCCATGATGGCGGCGTGGCTGGCAATTAGTTCGCGCAGTTCATCTTCGGGGAAACTAAGTGCATCAATGATCTCTTTTTGTTCTCGCTCGTCGTAGGAGTCAATTGCCTTTTTAAGATGATGACCTATACCTACATAATCGACCACAAAGCCTTTGTCCTTAGCAGCACCACTCACACGATTTACACGTGCGATGGTCTGTAGGAGATTGTGAGCGACGACGACTTTGTCAAGATACATAACCTGCTCTACTGGTGCATCAAAGCCCGTCAATAGCATGTTGTTAACGATTATTATACCGAGGTCGCCCTTTACACCGTCCTCTTCATTACCAAAGGCCATTTTGAAGCTCTTAATGCTTGTTTTGTGCTTAGAATTGTTAGAGTAAAGTTTGAGGTGTGGAAGGTCATTGCCCCTATCGGAGATGATAACGTCCGTTGTCAATTTCTTGAGTCGAATTAGATTAATATTGCTTGGATTGGCTTGTTCCAGCTCGGCAATAGTAGCTACTAGTGCATCGTCAATGTGTTGCTTATAGCGCACAGCTGCCTCACGAGAGGTGGCGACCAATTGCGCCTTGTAGCCATTGGGGAACACATGGGTCAGGTAGTGTTGCACCATATCCTTCGCCTTGGCGGCAATGGTGGACTCGGCCTCCAGATAGGCATCGCGTGAGCCGTAGCCGAGAATCTCCATGCGCTGCTGGAGGTTATAGTCGCTAAAAACATCCTCAAACGCCTTGTCCATGCCCTTCTGGTCAGGTACTTCGGCGTTGTGGGTGCGACCTTCGTAAACAATCTCCAGTGTCACGCCGTCCTCGATGGCCTGGCGCATAGTGTATTTGTCGATGTAGTCGCCGAAGACCCGTTCTGTTTTGTCAATAGGCGTACCGGTGTAGCCGATACGAGTGGCGTTCGGGATACCTTTATCGAGGTTAGCTCCGAGTGTCGCGTATTGAGAGCGGTGGGCCTCGTCGGTCATTACTAGTATGTACGGGCTGGAGTTTAACTGCGGGAAGGTCTCGGTGAGGTCGGCTTCTCTGAACTTGTGGATCATAGCCATAACCAGATCCGAAGAGTCTGAACGCAGGAGTCCTTTCAACTTCTCGATGCTGTCGGCTACCTTGACGGTAAAGCCAATGCTCTGGCTGGTCTCGGTGAGCTGCCCTTCCAGTTGAGTGCGGTCTGTAACGAAGACCACTTTCCAGTGGGAAAGCTGGACATGGTGATACATCTCGCGCACCATAAACATCATGGTCAGCGATTTTCCCGAACCTTGTGTGTGCCAGATGATTCCGCTGCGCTCACGCGGACTTTGACCTGCCAAGAGACGCTTGACCGCAAGCTTGACGGCCCGGAACTGTTGATAGCGGCCCACAATCTTGATGGTCTCGCCTTTGTCGTTGGAACTGAACAAGGTGAAAGTTCGGATGAGGTCCAGTAGATTATTACGGTCCAACATTCCCGCAACCAGGCGTTGCTGATCGTTTGGGCTGCCACTGCCGTGATCCAGATCGTTCAGTGTGCGGGGATATGGATCTGCCCAGCGGTAGAAGTGTTTTTCGCTGTGCGTGGTAATTGTGCCGAACTTGGCCTCGTTACGGCAGGTGACGATGACGATTTGGTTGTAATAAAACAGTGGCGCACTACCTTCACCCTTAGCTCCGCGCTGTTCACTATAACGGAGGAGCTGGTCGATAGCCTCTGGGATAGCGTCCTTAACCTTGGGCGATTTGCATTCGATCACCACGACTGGCAAGCCGTTTAGAAAGAGAACGATGTCCGGAATAATATGGTTCTCTGTGCCAAGTCTGCGCACCTTAAATTGGCAGACGGCGATGAAGCGATTGTGATTGTGCTCCCTGTGAGCGAAGTCTACGAAATGCACCGTTGGGCTTTTCTCGCCGGTCTTGCGGTTCTCGCTGACGCTCGTGTTTTCTAGCAGCAGGGTAAAGACATGGCTGTTGTTCTGTATCAGGCCTGTACTGGGGAAGCTGGCGGTAAGGTGCTTAATTACTTCCTCCACCTGATCGTCTTCCAGCCAGGGGTTAATGATCTTGAGCTGCTCGCGCAAGACCGGTAACATAACTACTTCTGTGAAGGTCTGTCGGTAACTGTCGCTGGGGTGCTGGCTTTTGTCGAGGTCAATTATTTCCCACTCTAAGCCCGCAAGCTGATCGAGCAGGGGCTTTTCGACGTGGTTTCGTTCGTCTATTTTAATGTGCTGGGGTGTTTTATCTGGACTCATCCATTCCTCACCTCCATCTCATTCAGTAGGGGCGTGACGCGTTTCTTGCCAGTGAGCAGGTCTTGCATGAGGGCGGTTTTTAGAGAGCGGAGTTTTGTTAGAGTTTCTGAAAATTGCTTTATTCCAGTGGCTATTTGGTCAAGCCGATCAGCAATACTTGCTTGTTCTTCCTTATTTGGGACTACTGTCAAAAGGCTATTAGCAATTTCCTGTGAAATATTCGTCTGAGATTCCGCCATTCCAGTTTTAAGGTTCGACAAATGCTTCTGAGTTTGAAAACTGGATAAAGCGTAGTATAAAAAACGTCCATCCATAATTTCAGATGGAATAAGCCGGTAGATTTTATCTGAGAGTATGAGTTTGTTCCTTGTTCGATAAACGTAAGCAACAACACCAACTCTTGAGTTTGGCCCTGCTCTCGTCATTAAAAGATCGCCTGTCGTTATTTCTAGCGAGGATCGAGGCTTTAAACTTTCAGGTAGTGCTTTATTTTCAATTTCAGAATATCCTTGCCATGTAACAGCAGTAGTTTTTAGCACACCCCATTCCCCGATAGATGCTGGATCAGAATTGCAATCAGGACTCCAACCCTGCTTGATATTTACAAGCAAATTTCCTATTCGCTGAACCTCCCACTCCACCGGAATCCTGCCCAACTGGGAATCTTTGAATTTGTGAGTCTGTTCGGAGCGGAGGTTACCGTGTTCATCGATGCCGCGAGTGAGGAGGTCCTGCATCAGGCCAGTCTTGATACTCTGCTGTTTAGCAATTAACGCTTCCGTCTGTTCAATCGCCTGGTCCACCGTGGAGAGGACTTCTGCGATTTTGGTTTGTTCTTGTTTTGAGTCAGGACAATTTATCGTCTCTTCACAATACTCATTCAACTTGAAGTTGATTATGCCCGTCGTCTGCTGCTGATATTTGAGAACAAGCCCAACCTGGTATAAATAGTAAAGAAGAAAAGCTACATATTGAGATGAAAAGGCAGCCTTGACTTTTACGACCTCGATAAAATTAGATGCCGTTCCTTTGAAATCACGGTCGCAATACACGACACGCCCCGCTGGTTGAGATGGACTCCCACCCGATTTTTCAATCAGAATGGTTCCCTTACTGATCCGTCTTTTGTCTAGCCGTCTTTCTTCAACTTTTCGATATGCAATGTCTGAAAAATCAATATGACCACTATTGCGAAAGTTAGTTGACCGCAAAACAGGGATTCCATCTTCGGGGTTACCGTCTGTACCCCAGTCACCTGGCATTGAGTACATAAAAATATCTCGAATTTTAATCTCTATCCAATCCTTCATATTATTCATGCCAAATACCCCAACCCCTTTAGAAACCCATCCAGTCTTTCAAGGGTTTCTGTTCGTTCGTTTTCCAATTCGCGACTGGAAACAGCGTATTTATCCCAAAGATTTTCCATCATCTGAATCATGCCACGCTTTTCTGCATTGAGGTAGCGGTTCAGTTCATTTCTAGCAATGTCATAGAGCTTTTTCAGAATGAGCCGACGGGCTTCTTCCTCCGTGAGCTGGCCACCGATAACATTGAGAATTCCGTCGGTCTTGGCGAGGCGTGCTTCAAGTGCGACTTTATCCTTATTCAGGGCGGTGACCTTTTTCTTATCTTCCTTATTGGTAGGATCGAGGTTGGCCAACTGGGCATCCACTTGTCGAATTAATTCCTGGCTTTCGGCCTTGAATTCGTCACCACCGAGGCGTTTAAGCTGGAGTTTGAGTTCCATTTCGTCTGTTTTGATCTTCAGTGCGGCCTTACTGTCCTTGATGCGTTTTTCGAAGGCAGCAATGGCCTTTTCCTGGTTTTGCAGGTTTTTAAGTTCCTTGCAGGCCGATTCGCCCTTGCTTCCCTTGAGATCGTCAATCAGTTCTTTGAGGGCCTTTTTAATAACGGCAGCACTGACGGTCTCGCCCTCTTCTGGCTCATAGGCAGCAACCTCTTGAGCTGTTTCCACTGCCTCAGCCAACTCGCTTTGCACTTCGCTAATTTGTGCTTCTAGCGTTTCAATCTCATCGGCCTCGGTCTGGAAAAACGCTGCAATTAGGTAGTCGTCGGGGATCAGGCTATGATGCCAACCTGTGGAGATGATGGTCTTGAGGTCGTAACGGATTTGCTGCCACCAGTTCACGAATACCCCGGCGCTCTTGAACTCATCGAGCACACGCAACTTGATCAGCTTATGCTTGAGCGTGGCGAGTAGTTCCTTGCGGACTTCGGGCATCTTCTCGCCTTCACGCAGCCCGGCAAAGACATCACGGGCCACTGCCCACCAGGCTTCTAGGGCATCGTTGTGAGCGGTGAGCGTCTGCTGAAGGGCAGGGTCAGCTTCCAAGGTGGACTTAATTGTGGACTTAGAATCGATTCCCTCGCGGAAGGCAAGATAGCCAAGCCGATCGGACATTAAAAGCGTGTCTGCATGCATACCGAAACGGGAAAAATGTTCAGCACGGTCGGTGACCTCGGTCTCAGGGATACCGCCGATTAAATGCGCCTGCACATCCTCCGGCTCCGGTTCCGGAGTATTATCCACATAGCGGCGGATATTAAGGTTGTAATCGTGGGTCTCTACGATCTCCTGCTTGCTAACCAGGCGGCTGTATTTGGGAATCTCCATTTTGTGAGTGAAGGTGTAATCAATCTTTTCAATATCTTCAGGACGCAGTTTGTTCTGGGCTTTTCCTTCAGCATATTCGCGGTCGGCATTGATGAAGAGCACTTTATCGCGCAAGGCATCGGGCTTATTCTTATTGGCTACGATCACGCAGGCGGGAATGCCCGTGCCATAAAACAGGCCAGGTGGCAGGCTGATAATAGCTTCAATACAATCGTCATTGATAAAGATCTCACGGATTAGTTTCTCTTTACCTCCGCGGAAAAGCACTCCGTGGGGCATGATGGTTGCCATATGACCGTTGGGTTTTAGGCTGGCAAGCATGTGCTGCACAAACATCAAATCGGCCTTCTTACCTGTTTCGGGACACCATTCGCGGAAACGGCTAGGGAATTTCAAAGTGGCGCGGCTGTAATTTTGAGAGAAGGGTGGATTGGCTAATACGCGATCAAACTTACGAATCTGGCCGTTATCCAGAAGTAGTGGATCTTCCAAGGTGTCCCCGTTCTCAATGTTGAAGCGGGTGATATTGTGGAGAATCATGTTCATGTTGCAGATCGACCAAACAGTACCGTTGGAGTCCTGACCATAAAGTGCGAGGTCGTTGGGGTCTTGCCCTTGCTCCTCCACATATTGGTGAGACTGAATGAGAAAACCGCCGGATCCAACAGTAGGGTCGTAAACTTCATTACCCGCCTCTGGCTTGGTGATCTGCACTAGCAAACGAACTACTTCGGTAGGAGTATAGAATTCGCCGCCTTTCTTGCCAGCGCTGTCAGCAAAATACTTAATCAAATATTCGTAGGCTGCGCCTAGTAAGTCAGGGAATTCGAAATTATCATTAACCAGCACAAACTGAGGCTGGTTGAAGTTGTCAAGCAGGTCTTTCCACTTCTGATCAGGGATCTTGGTCTTGCCTTTGACTGCATTGAAATCAATGTTATTTTTGAGCACTCCGGCCAGGGCATCGTTTTCCTCTTCGATAGCAGCAATCGCCTTGTTGAGCATGTTTCCGATGTCGTGTTTCAAATCCTTCAGTGCCGGAACCAATTCACCGTTTTCGTCAGTCCATGACTCATTCCAGCGGGCACGGACAGGAACAAAGAAGGTCTCACCGTAAGATATTTTGGCTTCGAGAAGTTCCTGGATGAGGTCTGGTTGATCCTTAAGGTGTGCGAAGTCCTTCTTGCGCAGTTGTTCTCGCTTGTAATCGAACTCATCTGATAAACGCTTGAGAAACAACATACCAAAGATGAATTCTTTAAACTCCGAGGCGTCCATCTTGCCCCGCAGGATATCGGCGGACTTGAAGAGAAAGCTTTCGAGCTGGGAGAGGGTAATTTTTTCGTTCGACAATTGTTTTTCCTCCAACTTGTATAAATTTAAGGTCCAGCGCTTTTCTGGACACGACCTGTTAAAAAACTTTTGGATGCATAGCTGCAGTTAATCGTCAACAATAATGCATTGTATCATCTCATCTGGACAAATTGTTGAGAAACGGGGCAGGTAATAATACGGCTGTGCGTGGACGAGGATTTTAGGGATTCGCTAAGGACTAATGAATTCTATTCTTGTTCTCATCAAAGGAAAATTTCGTCTGCGTTTGATTGTACTAATGGTATACACGAAGTGGCTTGCGAACTGTCCGAACTTTGGAAAGGTGAGCCTGTTCGACATCTGGGCGTACGCGTTTCCGAGCTATGCCAAAATGATTTTCACCAGTTAGCTCTATTTGAGAAAGATTATGTTAAGCAACGTGCAATGGATCAGGCAGTCGATTCTTTACGTGAGAGGTACGGGAATGGTTCAGTGTTCAGATCTTCGTTTCTGAATAGTGGGGTGCGCTTCGGTGCCGAGGCTGGTAACCCCCAAATTAAGATAGCGTAGTGTTTGAGACAGCGCATTCTACTTATACAACCTACCTAGGCACTTTTCTACTATATGTCTCTGCTATCTCTCGAAGGTTTTTAATAAATTCACGGTCTATTGCACCTTTAATTTTAGCTTCGGAACACTCAAATTTAACAAGATCACTCAATTTTTTTAGCCCACTTATTGTCACGTCGATGTCATTTCCCTTTACATTGGCATTCCGCCATGCACGTAAAAACGCAGAACAAAGTATCCGCTTGCTTATATTCTCAAGATCCTTGTAGTAATCAAAGACCTTATTTGTCAGCTCTTCGTCAAAAGATTTATAATATTTTTTGAAACACTCCAATATAATCTTTTCATCTTTACTTTCAAGAGCTTTCATGAAGACGACTCTATTTATATAATGCTGTTCAAAATCCCTAAATTCTTCTATAAGTTCATATATCTTGGCTTCATCTTCTAAAAACTCAGCTACGTTTTTATCAGCTATGTATAAATGACCTTTAGGTTCTTCAATAGTTCCGTCTTTAATTTTCTCGATACGTTGCTCTATGGCTTGATACAATAATGAAAGATCAACTTCTACCGGAAATATAATAGTAAAATGCCGTGCTTCTATTCTCATTCTCAGTATTGAGATATAGTCATCCATTAAGAGTTGCCCAGCATAACCTTTCTCAATCGCAATTGGAAATCCTTCCTCAAATATTTTGTCATCTAAGTCAATTAATAAGGATCGAAGTACAATATCTTCTGGTTTTTCACTGCGCAATTTTTCTTTATAAGTTTGGAGTTCGCTATTGATGTCCTCTTGTATCCAGTCGCCCGTAGTTAACCAGTGCCTGCATGTCTCCAAAATATACCTACTCTTAAAATCTGAGTATTTTTCTGACAACCCCGAGTCAATCAGCAAATAACCGTATCTGTCGTTATTAAGATTGTCAGCTTTAAATTCGAACTCTAGCACCAGAAACGAACCAAAGAAATAACTCTTTGCTTCATCCGAAAAGTCATATTTATTTAACCAACCATATATGCGGTCAAAATCTTGAATTGCACACTTCAGACTTCTTATATTGTTTGTTTCACTATCATGGAATACTCGTTGAACTATGGCTACGTTATTAAGTAAAAAGACCTTATAGCCGCATACTGTTTCAATGTACTCCTTTATCACTTCTTCAACTATTACAGCATTTTCCGGAACGTGTTTAACAGTTCTTGAGATAATTTTTTCCTTTAAAATTGCGTATGAGGGGTTAAACACTTCACCATTTGTAGGAATTTTCGATTCTTTTCGGGAGTTTTCTCCAATATTGGAAGTGTCCTCCCTCGTGGTTATCTTTTCTTCATCAGCAATGAGAATTGTTTTAATTTTCTTGGTTTCTACATATTCATTGAGACAGCCCAACAAATCTTGCATCTGCATATTGCTTCTTTCTAAATCGTCAAATATCAAAAGAAGCTTTTTATCTCCGATTTCATTTGAAATTTCAAAGAAATCTAGCCAGTTCAAAGATAGAACGGCTCCCGCTGCTTCACCTATCGGAGAAAATTTTCCTAAAACAGTAGCTATTCCAAGACCAGCCTTACCCACTAGGTTCAATCCTTTTAGTACTTTCCCTTTATCTCCTCCTGAAGCGTTGTCAGTAAAGAACTTACTCGATATATAGGCCTGTTTTACTTTTTTGCGTATTGAGTCCACAGAGGTTTCTCCAAACAAAGAAACTCTAATCATTGCATAATCGCATTTAATATCAGCACAGCCAGCGATAGAATGCTCTACTAAATAAGTTTTTCCGCATCCCCATTTTCCAGTAATTAATAGTGCCCCAACAGGGTTTTGTTCTTTACAATACCACTTAACTTCATCTAGTGTCTTCATTCATTTTTATCCCCTCTATGTAATTAGCTCATTTTTGTAAATTAAAATAAGTGAGCAATTCCTTTTCGAGTATTAAAATTTAACTTCCAATTATTAGTTATCACTACTACTCCGATTTGCTCTTAACCTACTCTGGGGAGGTACTAAGTACCTTTCTCTTCCGTAGGAGGACTTTAGAAGCGACCAGATAATTCCACTCTAATATTTCTACATCGTTCCTTCATTCCCTCCCACGATATCAAAATTAATCCAAGAAAAAACAAAAAGCCAGACCTTACGATCTGGCAATACAAACAATTATATGTTTCCTCAGACACTACGACACGATAAAAAGACTATACCTCTTCTCAAACCCGCTCATACCAAGGCTTTCAGAAATCACAAATATAGCACTATTATACACTCCACGTGCCACGTCCATGGGAACATATAACCCTAACCAAGCCTTCAAACTTCTTCGAAAGTTCAGCATACGTTAAACCCTTTTCTTATTTGGAGCAGGGTTTATCTGCGTGCGTTAAGATAGATGATTTCTTTACCATTAATCCTCATGTCCTTTGCTGGGCATGAGGATTTTTCATTTCAGGGAGGTGAGAGAACAAGTAAGCCAATCATATGCATTGTGTCAGATGTGATAGCGCATCAATTTTACGAAATCGGAAGGAAGGGATCTTTTTATGTTGATACTTAAAAAGCTGATGGACGCTAACCTATTAGGTCAGCGAACGGCATGGATCTGAGCATATCTGGGATACCTCATTCACAGCTTCCTCCAGCTCAGAAAAGCAAACCGCTAAGGAATATCCGTGAACAAACCAAAATTCGTGTAATGCCCCGTACCCGAGAGATCAGGGATTGAGATTATATAAGAGACCAGGATAAAGGTCTGTTTATAGGCATCTCATAGGAATTTAAATGCTATTAGAGGGCTAGTGACTTGGTAATACAAGTTACTGGCCTTTTCTTATGTCAAAATTTAAGGAGGAATTTGCAAATGGAAAACTTATTTGTTAATGGTTTGGTGTATCGGTATACTGAACAATTTGATGTAAATTTGACTCTCCAATATGAGAATGACCGCTGGGAAGTATGGCATATTGTTCGCGAGTTTATCAGCAACGCATTAGATAGTGTTGGCGGCAATATTTCCAAAGTTAGCATCGGTGAAGAAGATGGCTATTTCAATATTGCGGACTGTGGCGAAGGATATCCAATTACCTTTGCTAAAAGGATTGGAGCTTCCTCAAAAAAGCAGGCAGAATCTAGTATCGGTCAATTTGGGGAAGGCACGAAGATGGCGGTTCTAACTTGTTTGCGTAAAGGACTCAGTGTCAGGCTAGCCAGTCAGAACTGGTTAATTGTCCCCAAAGCTATCCCTATTGAGGAAGGCTTAGAGGTTCTGGTGTTTGATATATTTGAATCGGAAGAAGCAATTACAGGATCCCTGGTTAGTGTCGAGGCATCGGAAGAGATTAAACATATTGTTGAGAATACAGACCAATCTTTCCTCCAGTTTAGCTGCGTTTCGCCATTACATGGCACCATGACAGCAGGAATCTATCCAATAGAGGGTAAGGCTAAGGTTTTCAATAAAGGGGTATTTATTAAAAATATCGATGCGATGTATTCCTACGCTCTTTCAATAAGTCAGCTAAACCGGGATAGAGATCTTCTAGACGATGATACTCTTTGCCTAGCGATCAGAGACTTATGGAACACTGTTGATAAGCCTGAGTTAATTGAATGCTACTTCCAGGAAAGCTGTAGAGCTGCTAGTACTAATAACAACTTTAAGGAGTTTGTCTACTGCCTATATCCTGTATCTGGGGTAAGAAGTATTTGGTTAGAAGTCTTTCGACGGACTTTCGGGTCAAAGGCAATTATCTTTACCAATGAACTTGCATCCAGGGAATCTCGACTTCTTGGATACTCCCCAGTGCAACTCGATTATTACGGAAGATATTTAGCTGAGTCTATTGGTGTCCCTAAGGATGTTGATGTAGTCTCTGATGATTATGAAATTACATGGGCAGGCAGTCTAAATGAGAAGGAAGAGGCACGACTCGCTTTCTTTAAACAGATTGCAGATGTTGTCAGCATGGACCTACCGAAAACGATTAGAGTCTTTGAGTCTTATGCTCAGAGTGATAAAATCATTGGTTTATACAATAGTGAGAAGGATGAAATATATTTAAAACGCGAGCAGCTTGGAGGAAATATTGCAGAAATATTAGACATATTCATACATGAACTTAATCATAAGGCCACTGGAGCAGACGATATGGATAGGCGCTTCGCTGACGGTCTCTCCACTTTGGGGGCTAAACTCGTTTTGCAGCTGATGAAAAAGGTTGGAATGCCAATCAAGCTAAATCTTACAAATCGTGGATTTAAGCTTCCACGGAACTTCAGTTATTGCGCTGATAAGTTAAGCAGCCATATTGCAACTCTAGGGAATCAAATTATCATTCACACCAACGGGCGAATTCTTACCGCCTATCTTAATGGATCAAAGTTAAAGCCTTATTGTTCGGAGCGGTCAGTAACCTTCTACAAGGGAGATTTCTACATCAATATACCCATATCTATCCGGGAAGCTCTGCCTGAAGAAGTTTCGTTCAATGTTACCGTAAATGTAGAACAAATATAGCCTTATTTGTGAATTTCAATCGATAGTGGCTGGCGCTGGATCAAATGCGAAGACATTTGTTCCTTATAGTCTGATGAACCTTTCATTAAACCCATTAGACATAATAAGAAGACGATAGCATTTTGGCATCGTCTTCTTTCTTTCCCCTTCGGGCCAGGGGGTATCAATGCTACTCGAATTAGGTCCATCATCTTAACATTTTTCATTCCACCCTCTTAGTAGCGGTACAGACTGGGTTTACTACCTTAAAAAACTCATAATTGTATGACAATCTAAGATCCTTAATCAATTTTCCAAAATGTGATTCGCACTGAATCTTTAGGGATGTCCCGTACATTTGCTTTCCATCTATGAAAGCATCAGACCTTCGTTGTCTTGCGGTTTCAATTGAATCAGAATAGGCTTCTTTTCTAATTGAGACTCAAGTGTCCCTTTTTTCAACCCGAGCAATTCCTCGATTTCCTTTGGATACATAACGATGCCTCTGCTTTTTAGTTCATCCACAAATTCTGCACCGATTAATTGCTTATTTTGAATCAGAAGTGAAACAGCACTCTGTAAAAGATTGTTGATCAAGTTATACGGCTTATCTTCAGGCTCTGCTGTTCTCCAACCATTTTTAGATATCTGACGCATTAAATACTGATATTGATTTGTTGTAATGATTTCCAGCTGATGAGTTCTGTATACCATCGCTTGAATAGAAACATTCCACTTTTTCTTTAGATGCTGATAATATTCCAAATTCGTCGGATAATGTGCTACATCAACACCAAAGCTCTCTTTTGGAAGAAGGAATGCACTAGCCAAAATGTTTGCTTGTCTCTCACGCGCCTTAAATTCCTCTTTGGTAATGGATTCCAAATCCTCACTCCAAGGATGAAGTAAAATATGCGCGAGTTCATGTGACATGTCAAAGCGAGTCCTTGCCAGTGACTGTCCCTTCTTTGAGACTACAATAAAAAAAACCTCTTCGTTATTTATTATGGTCCGCTGGCTGAAAGCATCAATTTTATCCGCATTGGCATCAAAGCTAGTAATGATAATACCATTTGATTCCAATTCATACTGCAAATCTTTAATTGGCTCAAGACCTAGTCTCCAAAAATCACGAACTTGTTTTGAAATTTCTTCAAGGTCAGCAACCTCTGTAATACTCTCATATGCATAATCATCATTACCACCATTAAAGCTTACCTCCGGCAGATGTAATGCCGGGAACACAACACGTTCATATAGGGCTTCATAGATTTGTGCAACATATTCGAGTTTAATACTCTGTGCGATGCGATCCTTTTTCGTGGCACTTAGCAAGGAACGAAAATACGTAGCTTCTGTTTTTACTTGATAGAAACTTTCTGAACTGAAAAAATCCAGAGGAAAGTCTAATACTCTGGACAGCATAAGTGCATTTCCCAGCTCTGGTTTGTTTTTGTTATTCTCATATAGGGAGAGAGACTGTTTGCTTATGTCTGTGGCGCCAGCAAGTTCCGTCAACGTCATGCCCCTATATTGACGAGCACTCTTTAGGCGCTCGCCCTGAAATTTTAATAAGTTCGTCATGGTCACATCCCCAACATAAATGATTTTTATGTCAAGCCTGATTCCTGACCTCCTTGATTGCTACAGGACTGCTGTTTTCACTACTATCCTCAGATATGCGTAGAGAGAGCAAGCCAGCACTGGAAGGTTGTTCTTCTTCCTCAATGGTCGGTTCGGTTAGCTTAACACTGGTGAGTTTTGCAAAGTCAGGTTTGATATACTCGTTTAGAGAAACTTCATCTATTACATCAAGATCTTTGTCAAGGAAACAAATCCTAATGTCTGTAATCTCATTGTGCTCAGTTTCATAGGCCGCTACACAGTGCAGATATCCTTCAGTTTTGTCAATTCGTCCATTAAAAATGGTTTCATAGTCTTTGCTAAGTGTTTCTTCGTCAAAGTCAATGAATTCCATATCAGTCATAGTCATCTGCTTTTCGTCAGCTTCAAAACCCTCATTAAGAACAGACACGATAGTCTGCAAATAATGAGGTTTTTCCCGCGATTCGAGGCGGAGCTGCCGGACCCTTTTGGCCCGCATAATAGAATATGTAACCTTATTCTCACTATCTATAATGATTGTGCCTTTCCAACTATAGCGGGCAAATTTCATAACATCCACCTTGCCGCTAGTCAGGAACTTTTTGATATTTGTGTTGATCCAATCCCCAATCTGGTGTGGAATGCCATTTGTAGTCTCAGGATGATAATCAGCCAAATATCTGGGGAGGTCCTCCTGAAGCGCTATGTTAATACAGTCCACCAGTCTACGTCTAAAATCCTCAGGAATTTTTTCGCTAATTGAAACTTTGTTCATCGCTTTTACCTCGCTCTTAGATTTTATATTATTATTTTTACATATATTCGTTAGTTTGTCAAGTTAAAGAGCAATATTTTACTATCTTAAAATCACGTGCATTCACAATGATGCATTAATAATTCACGTTATTGGATACGATTTACTGACCATCTATGAAAGAACTGCTCGTATTTTAGTTCTCATTGTCCCTGTGATCTTCTCCATGAATATTCCTCACACTTAGCTTCCTTGAGTTTCCTAACTGCCTATCCAAGTTTTAGCCTTGAGTTCTTACCCGAGCATAGCCAAATATCACGATTTCCGCATCCGTTTAATCATGGTAATATCTCCACTTAAGTATCAAAAAGGGTTGTATTCGTCAATGTTAATACTTTGATTTTGACACAAGTTTTGATACCAGTTGAAAGGCTTAAAATGGTTCCTCGTGGATCAGTTCTCAAAAATCTCTTTAACGGCCGTATTTGATACCCAGATAAATAGAATCACTTTTAGACATATCCCACTAAGTGTCCAATTAGTTTCTCTTAAAAAGGACAACATGAGTAAAATAAAGGTAAAAATTGTATTAATGTCGAATAATTTCGAGGTGTCTATAAAGAAATTCTATACGAATAAGTTCGCATAGAATGAAACAGACAATTAACGAAATTTGTATAAATAACATTATTTGCAATAACGGTTATGGTTAAGTTAGGAGGTAAAAGATTGTCAGTTGATTTGAGAGTAGTTGAACGGAAAGTTCGTGAATCTTTTGATATTGCAAAAACTACTTTAACAAAATTGGCCAAGTCCTTTGAAGCTGCGGATCGTGAAGCAATATCAGACCGGATAGTTGGGTATAGCGCCAAAACTCTTAAGTTTGGCTCGTTTGATAAAGACAATTTTGCAGTATTATTTGCAGACATGCGTCAGTCTACAGTAAGGGCAAGAGATTTGGGTGCAGAGAAGACATTCCTAACTATGCATGCATTTATTCCTGGATTATTAGCAGTGGTAGAACATTATGATGGTTATGTTATTGATATTATGGGTGATGGAATTATGGTTTTCTTTGGAGGAAGAAAATCTGGTATAGCTAAAGCCATAGCTGTTCAACGAGCCGGTTTATGCGGCGTTGATATGGTATCAGTAATTAAAGATGTTGTAAATAAAGTACTGAAAGAAAATGAAATTAGAGAAGTGGGTATGGGTGTTGGATGTGATTTCGGAGATGTAGTTGTAACTAAAATTGGATCGGATATGAATTTCGACACAAAAGCAATTGGAGACTGTATAAATACTGCATCGAAATTCTCCAATAAATGGAATGAGATTAAAGTTTCCAAACAAGTAAAGAATCTGTGGCCTGAAGGAAAAAATGGTAAAGTTAGCTTTCTCAGTGACAATGATGGATTTCTTCTGAAACAATAATTTACTGATAGGAGTTTATTAATAATGGATCTAAGAGACGATTTAAAAGAAGAGATACAAAGAATATTGAATTATAAGATTAGGGTCAATACTTGTTCAGACAGAGTGCCATCAAAATCTGACTTAACATTAGGAGAAACAGCCTTACATATTGAAACGTCTGTGCTATTTGTAGATATTCGAAATTCATCAATTTTTGCAAATTCACATTGGAGAACTACCACTGCAAAAACTGTTAATGCTTTTCTTAATTGTGCTCTTAGAATTATTAAGAATAATAGTGGGGAAGTTCGTAGTTTTAATGGAGATAGTCTACTTGCTTTTTTTCATCCCGAACAATCACCATGCGATAATGCTGTAATTTCTGCTATGCAACTTGTATGGGCGACAAATAATTTGATTACACCAGCAATTTCAGCGCAAGGGTATTCAAATAACTTTGATATCGGCATAGGTGTTAGTTATGGGGATATCTTATGTACTAAAGTTGGGATACGTGGGGAGGATAACAATGATTTAATTTGGCCAAGCACACAAACCAACTTTGCTGCAAAAATGGGGAACACGGCAAAGCGTCCTTATAATATTTTTGTTGACACTAGAGTGTGGAATTTGATATCTAACAATTTAAAGTATGTACAACCTCCCAACAGCAATGCTATACCTCCTCTGGTACCTAAGTTTCCGAATGGTAACAAATTGCTTTTATTGACACCCTTTTTGTTGCCCCCAATACGCAAACATATTTGGGAGCAACAAAACTTCCTTTTCGCCAACAGGTCAGAAAAGATATTTAAAACACAATATGAATTGCTAATATAAAACAATAAGGAGTGACAGAATTGGATGAACATAAAGGAATACAATTTTTACTTAAGGCAATAGAAGACACACAAAATACAATACGATTTGTAGATACAAAGGCTGGACTCGTTTTAGTAGGATTAACAATCTTATCAACCTTTATTGTCAAATTCGCTGAATTTACTTGGCAACTTCTCCAAGAAAACATTACATTCATTTTGTTAATAGTTATCCTTATGGCAATATTTACTATTTTAGTCTTAATTATTGCAGCTCTAGCATGTTTCAAAGCTATTAACCCTCTGTCTTCCCCTGTTAGACATATAGATTATGATGGGCCTAGCATTAAATTGCCTTTTTATCTTTGGGATATTAAACCAAAACCTACGTTCATTAGTGATTTGTTATTTGAAAAACCATCTTCAAAGTTAGTTCATAATATTGAAGAATTAAAGTCTTCTTATTCTAATGCAACAGATCAGGAAATTGTGGAGTCATTAACAATTGAACTTGCTAAGTTATCTTATATTAGAGAAAAGAAAATTTTCAGGGTAAATAAGGGCATCACTTTATTTGAGCTTGGTTTTATTGCTTGGATAGCTACTTCGGTAATATTTAAACTGATTGGGTTTTAGAGGCACTCACAACGTTATTTCTAATAAGCCTGAACTAAAGGATTTCTTAAGATTATAGACTCATTCTTCTATTTGTTCAGCGATGACCTGACCAACACAATGGACCAATCTAAAATTACTGATCAGCATATTTTTCTTCTATAGTGAGGCATTTAAACGAGTTAGAAGTATCCCTGGGTGATGTAAGACGTAGATTAGACCCATCAGAATTTGTTACCAACTGTCATTACGCCGATATTATTATGAACTCAGGTTTCACCAAGATCTATTCCCTTCTCATTGACGATTTTATAATCTATGATGGCAGAGTCGGGGCCGCACTAGGTCTATTAGTCCGAAAGTATTGCGAGGAAAACGCTCTACCCACTGTTCCTCCAAAATTGCTGTTTGCGTACGGAAATGCTCGTACTACTTCATATCAGCCCGACAACCGGCGAAATCCAGGCACTACGCTACACCGCTTTCCGGCTCTAACTAACTCCTCGCCTAAACACATCGAAAATAATCTTAGAAGGAATTGGCTGCTGAAAGAAGTCTTGGAAAGCTGTAACTCAAAATTTAATGTACTTCACCCCTCATTTCAACTCAGGGCTTTAGAATCGGCATTGTTCATGATTGGATATAATGTGATCACTGCTGGCTAATGGGTTGGGACCACTTCGGTTTCCTTTAACTTCAGATAGAGTGTCGCCTTGCTCGATCCTCTCAATTCTATTGCCTTACTGCAGTGATATCCCTCTTAAAGAATTATAAAAATGTTAGTAGTCAATTTTAGAAATGTCATGGTTTAAATATGGCTATATGTGAAAAAGGTGCAGTAAAAATACTTCACCTTATTTCATTTGTTATATTGTGGTAACAAAATCGTGTAGGTCTAAAGAAAATTAGATATAGGGGGCTTGACGCATTTTGATCTGATGTTCCCATATCACATTGGATGAAGCTGGTGTTTCTGGATGTAATGGAGAAAATCGTGAAGCTTGGGGTACTAAAACAAAGGGGGAATTATCATGTCATTCTTAGTTCACTACAATTTAACTGGTACATTCTACAGTCCAGATCCGCTTAACTTCTTACTATACAATGCAGTAAATTGACCATTAGGGCATATTTACGTTAGCTCCCAGGAACGGGAATTTTACAATAAATGGTTGTACTAAGGTGTCAAAAAAATTAGCCCCCTTTGACTAAGGGTGGGGAGTGACAAAATTGTCCTACCCTACTTTGCATTTTCGCAATACCTCTCGATAGAACAGATTGTCAGGTGTTCGATTCAACTATAATGTGTGGCCATTATTCAAACACTCCAGTTACTTAAGGGAGGGTTGATAAATCTTGGCCACTGTTAATCTGTGGTCAAGATATCTTGACCACCAATTGTGGTCAGTCTATCCACAGTTCGATTTAGACTATGGTTTTTCATACCAATGTCTGATTACACTACGATTGTGTTATAACCTTTAGTTTTTAATTCGGTCGCAAATCTATCTGCACTTTCTTTAACAGCAAAAGCACCTACCTGGACTCTGTATATCTTACCTGGAGTAGGAGGAGTTGGTGCAGGAGGAGTGAAGTCATAATCTAAGCCAACATGTTTTAGAAAGACGCCATCCATAAAAGATCGTTTTCTAAATCTCGTTTAGTATAAAGCTTTTCTTACTCTACCTTGTTTATCCTCTGTTTTTAAGAAACCGCTGCATAAAACCGTCTTCTGGTGCGCCTTAGACCATTCTGCGCTCAAATACTAGGCTCTATCGTATAATCCAGGCGTCTCACTTGTATTAAGCCTTATAAGCCTCTGGGTAATTCTCCTGGCCATTATTGTCAGTCCCACAACTCATTAGGCAGATCTTCGTTAGATTCAGAAATAGCGTTATCCCCTTGCTCATGGAGTTACTTACAAATCATGGAATAGATAAAGGACTAAGCGTAATATTCGCCCAGTCCTTTTTGTTTTTGCGTGCCCTATCACGGGTCTGTACCAAGGCATCTCCAGTATCTATATGAAACATAAATTTATCGTTTTCGTAAATCATGTCTAAAAAATGGCGCTTGCCTCGCTCTACCTGATCATATCGCTCCGTTTTTAACAATTCGATGCCCCGAAGCTCCTATGAAGCATTTTTGGCTTAAATACTGGGTTATTTCATGTATTTATAATCTCGCTTGAATCGAGCGTACGCAGCGGATCTGAGTATTTTTAGCATGCCTTTCAGGACTAATACACATACAACCTCCAATATAATTACGATTTCATCTAATGTGGTCATCATTCTCCTCCCTAGAAAAGGCATTACCAAGCAGGGAGTATATACCCTCTAAGTGATCGATATCCCAGTCACGAGGGATGGTAACAGGATTAATACCTAGTTCAGCCAATAGACTACAGTTACGTCTGAATTGCTCTTTGCAATACTTCAGTTTTTCCTTCGTATTTTTCCTTATCATCCCATCTACAAGTTGTTTCCTTGCTTCCGAAATTGAACGGGTTTGGGCAATAGCCTTCATAATATTGATTATGCCCGAAATCTGATCTTTGCTTAAATTTTGATGCTCCATCTCTACTCGTGCTTTTTCTAAGGAATAATAGTCACCAACCTTAAAGATCCTTTCACAGTAACTCAAGAGTATCTCCTTTGCTAAATCAGGGCTGAAGAAATTCTTCAGGGAACGATCATCAAAGTTTCTCTTCTTTTTGATAGCAGACACTTTTGGGCTTTTACATTGGATTTCAAAGCGTAACAACCCATCTGCTAAGGCAATTAAACTTGGATCTCTCTCACCATCGGCCATTTCGTTTGCCTTGTCGTATACATTCACGTTAGAAGATGAAGATCCAAGATAACAGCTCTCATTTCTCTTTTTAGTCTTATCCTTATAATTATTTGGCTTATCACCTTTGTTCAGTAACTCAACCCGTCGAGAGACACGATCAGTGAAGATATCTTTAGCATAGTGAATTTGTCTAGTCTCCCATTCAGGTAATCTTGGAAAGTCAAAGCTCGATCCCCCTACTGCTTTTGCCATTGCTGGAATGAATGCCCTAGACAACCGTTCAATTATTTCTTCACTTGCAGGAACTGTTTCAAAGGCGTTAAATCCATATAGAAGCTTCGCAGGATTAACAACCACTGCTAGCCTATGGTTATTTGAATATTGAATCGGATATAAAATCAATTCCGCGATACCGTTGACGTTAATTTCCATTGTGCTGTATGAGTCGTCCTCATCGCTAACTCCAAGGAAGCGTCGAATATCAAAGGCTGCTCTTGTGCTGATCTCAGTACCAATTTCAAACGTGTGAATCATTGTTGTGCTCCTCCTAAAAACGATTATCCGGCTTTATATTTTAGTTATCGTAAATATAGTTAAGCTCGAAATCCTTTCTACGAAAGTATTTCTTGCGAATTTTAGGTTGTTCAATGTTGTGCTCGATAATCGTATATTTATCTTACCTCCGAAAAGCTCTTATATAATCACCATTTTCTTGACTGGGAATATAAATTTTTTTATATATCAGGTCCCAGGAAATATTCGGCGGGAAGTTTATACAACTGCATGAGTCGGCGTAAATGTTCCGCCTTAAGATTTGCTTTACCATTTTCTAAGCTCCAATAACCGTTTTTACTACGGAATCCTAAATAGTTGCTCACATCCTCTTGTCGGAGTTCATGCTCCAGTCGTATTTGACGTAAACGATCGTATAATGACATTCCGCATAGCCTCCTAATCATAAAGCTCTCTCGTGTTCTTATATACATTACCGCTTAAATGCCGCCTATACCCAGTCAACCCAGTCACAAAAAAATAAACCCTATAGGGACAATCAATTTTCGATAAAATTTCCCGACCCACTAGGTATATTACAAAATTAATCCTTCTGAGAATTATAGCCCCAGCCCCTCCAATTTCATCAGTTATTTCCTAAAGATCCGCCTCATGAAAAAGCAAACATCGAAATGATCAGTATGAAAACTGGCTTGACAGAACCATGAAGTCAGATAGAATAAATATTGTCTCACAATATATATCCATTGGGGGGGAATTAATTTATGAGTCAAAGGAAATGTTTCGGGCCTTATGATCTTTATTCCTTGAAACACAACCTAGTAGTAGTTCTGCAAGATCCGTCAGATAAACCTTCTGCTCAACTTACTAAAGAGTCATATTATGCTGGTATGGACCTTGTAAGAGAATATGCTGATAAGGAACCTGTTCGCATCTTACCAGAAAGCTTTGATAACAATCATAAATATTATTCCGACACATGGGATGATCTTACGAGTGCAAACAAAGAATACTACCGTCATCATGAATATCTTCCGATATTTTACAATCCAGAGAGTAAAAGTTTTAATGTGGTTATCCCATCCCCTGGGCGTCCTGAAGCTATTAATCCAAAAAGTGATAAAATCGATCTACGTTTAGATGCACAAACCAAGGCTCGCTTAAAAGATTACTGCGATACAAATAAGATCAAGCGTTCAAAGGCGATTCGAGCAGCCATTGAACTATTGTTGAGCAAACCAAAATAGGCAGCAGTATACTTCTGCTCCCCTACACTGATTCCTCTCAGACAGACAGTTTGGATTATTAATGCCGTACAAATAATGCTTCCGGATGATATTTTACCATGCCATATACTTCATTCCGAAAGCTTAATAAATCTATAATTGACTATATCCGAACCCTGTTTATTCAGGGTTCTTCTTTTATGTCTAATGAGTGTACTATTATTGTCTGACATTTATCATCCATATTCTGAGACATTAGTTCAGACTCACTACTTCTTTTGAACGAGATTTGACTACTCTTGCCGCCGCACTGTTTTTAAACGGTGCTTTTTTTATTGTCAAAAACAAGCAGTCAGTACTTAGTACGACTGATAAAATATACAGCCAATTGACAAGGAGGTGATTTAAGCTTCTCTATCATTAGTTCTGGCTAGTCAATGAATTCAGTATTCTCGATAAATCGTCGTCGGTCAAATGACACGATATCCCCGGAGTCGAACACAATCTATATGGATGAGGAGGAATAAGTTATGCCATTGATAACAGGCGAGTGTAAGAAATGTCAAGGTCGTGCAATCTTCAATACTGGAAGTCTTGACAGGGAATCAGTAGAAGCTTGGCTGGCTACATCTAATTTCGGCGAATGTGCCGCTGGAGGTTGGCATGTCGAGATCGGCAGTATGGCTGATTATTATGCTTTGGATTGGTCTAGGTCCTTCAAAACTATAGAGGAAGCAAAAGAATATAATCAGGCCAAAATTGAAGAAGTCAAACTTAACGATGAGTCTACCATAAAAAAAGGGGGAAATTAATATGTTAGCAACTAAATTTGGAGCGGTCAGCAAAATGAATCAAGGTATCCCTTTGACAAACGAACACCTATTTAGAGTGGCTCCAAGTATCTTCGCAGGGGAAATGCACGAATCCAGATCAAAGAGATACTCGTTCATTCCAACAATTCAAGTTATTGAAGGTCTCAGGTCTGAGGGGTTCCTCCCCTTCTCGGTATGCCAATCTAAGAGCCGTATCGAGGGGAAATCTGAGTTCACGAAACATATGATCAGGCTCAGGCAGCAAGATCACATCTTAGCAAGTGAAGCTAACGAGATCATTCTTATCAATAGCCACGATGGAACAAGCAGCTATCAAATGCTCGCCGGAATGTTTAGGTTCGTCTGCCAAAACGGCATGGTCACTGGGGATACGGTGGAGGATATCCGAGTTCAGCATCGTGGAAATATCGTGGATAATTGCATAGAAGCTGCTTACACCATCGTTAATCAATTCCAAATTGCCAACGAGAGTATGGGAGCAATGAAGGAAATTCAGCTATCACGGCCAGAACAGGAAGTATTCGCTCATGCCGCCCTAGCACTAAAATATGGTGATGAACAGCCTATAACACCTAGACAAATTCTACTTCCAAAGAGGCTCGATGATGGCAATGATTCGCTCTGGACCAAATTCAACGTAGTGCAGGAAAACCTGATGAGAGGTGGGCAACATGGTAGAGCATCGTCAGGGAGAAGAGTTACAACGAGGCCAGTGCAGTCGATTGATAATAACGTGAAACTGAACAAGGCCTTGTGGATCCTGGCGGATGAAATGTCCAAATTAAAATCATAACTTCCCATTGTATCCAAACCATTCACGTTGAGAAAATCAACATTTAGAATATCGGGGTGTAGCGATAAAAAAGGAGGCGCAACTAACGCCTCCTATATTTTATTCAGCACTGCTGAGTATTGCCTTTTTATGCCTAATAACAACAACTTTGAGGAGGAATCGCCATGCAAACCATTGTGAAGAACATCTCAGATTATAGGCCAACCCCAAATTCAATTGCCCCCGCTTCCATCCAGTTACCAGCTACGTCAGCAACTCTTATCCCTAACAACCATCTCAATAGCAACTTTTTCCGTTTCCTTGAGAAAAGTGGTATTTATCTAAACCAGCAGCAGATCGACGTGCTAACCTGCCAGTCTGGGCATGTTCTAGTAAACGCTCTAGCTGGCACCGGTAAGACAAGTTGTATCGTGGCCTTGATCTCCTACCTGATGCAAACAAAAAGTATTAACCACGAAAATATTCTTGCATTGGCTTATACAAAAAAATCAGCTCAGGAGTTGCAGGAACGCTTGGATCGACTGAGCTCGAACGCTCATATTTTTACTTTTAGTGCCCTGTGCTACAAGATCATCCGTGAAAATGGATTTTCTCGATACAGATTGTTAACGGACGACAACGTTCGAGTAAGTATTATGAATAGTATCCTCAAAGAGCACCCTTTTGACAGTCCTCTCCAGGCTGATAATCTTCTGTCCCTGAATTCTTATTATTTGAATACCATGACCGAACCAGATGATCCCGACATTATTAAAGCCATCGATTATTACCAATCATATAAAACTGAGCATATGCTTTTAGACTTTGATGATATCCTCACGGAAGCACTTCATCTCTTACAGCACAACACTAAGCTCCTGAACCTTCTCCAATTGAGATTCAAGTACGTGATCGTCGATGAGTTCCAAGATTTTAATCCACTCCAATATGCTCTGCTCAAGTTATTATGTGGAAAAGGTAGATTTTTCGGATTTGGAGACCGTCATCAGGCTATCTACTCATTTCGCGGTGCCGACCCTCACATTATGGAGATGAGTACCCAACATTTTAAGGGAACAGAAATATCTATGCATACAAGCTACCGTTGTACATCCCAAGTCCTTGGTGTGGCTAATAAGCTTCTGAGCACAGGCTGTGACCATGATTCCAAGCTGTTAGCCGTCAAATCAGGTAAACCAGTAATTCTAATTCGCCCCTATGACACAATGCATCAAGCTAAATATGTCGCACAAAAAATATCCACTGATGTTTCTACAGGTAAACGGAGCTATGGCGACTTTGCGGTACTTTTCAGAAGCCTTAAATCGTCCGTAGTAATCATCGAAGAGTTTTTACTGGGAAATATCCCTTTTAAGACCAATCAGCCTGTACAAACACTATACGACGCTCCTATTTGCCTTTTTCTAGTCTCCCACTTGAAGCTTGTCATAGATCGAAGCAATATTACTACGCTGACAAAAATATTACCGAGTTTGTATCTGTCCAAACCAAGGGTTCAGAAATTCCTCAATAACCTACCCGAAACAAAAAACGCTGATTTGTTACTTTTATTGGAGCAGATTCCCAGCCTACATGACTATCAACGAGAATTACTACAGAGGCGTTGTAATTTACTAAACCGGTTGAAGAGAAAATCTCCAATTGAGGCTATTGATATTCTAGTCCATCACTCAGACATCAAAAAACACTTGCACCTTCCCAACATGTCTGATGCAGATAGTATGGAAGTGGTTACTGACACGATTGGGCAGTTGAAAGAAGACTCAAAACAATTTACTACGATACAGGATTTCATTTACCACATTAACCTGATCCAAGAAAAATCTAGTGAACGGCAACGAGGGACAGACAGTGAGGAGAATGCAGTACAGTTAATGACGATCCATAGTTCTAAAGGATTGCAACACGATTTTGTGTTTTTGATTGATGCCATTGAAGGCCAGATCCCCCACCAAAAGGTTTTAGATTCGGCAAGTTCGTTTAGCGCCACGAGTCTCCAAGCGTGTCAGATGAGCGGTAGTATCGAAGAGGAGAAGAGACTTCTTTATGTGGCTGTGACCAGAGCTAAAGAAGAATTAACGATATCCGCACCAATAAATCATAACGGCTCACCTAGTAAGCTATCTCGATTCCTAGAGCCGTTTTCTGGGCATTTCGTTACATGTAAATAAATCCATAGCGTTTCCTATTGAACTGCCATTCCTGGCAGCTTTTTATTTTGATGAGGAGGTATCATCCCCGATTGGTCGTTAGTTTGTAATACTTTCCCTCTATCAAATGTTTCACAAACTTTGCATTACTCGCCTAGGTCTTCAATTCAACGTCTAATCTCTTCGACGCTATTAATGTTCTAAATCGTAAGGAGGTCCTCATTATGAATCAACAACTTAATAATATGATGCTCTTGCCTCAGGAATCCCGTGGAGAGTATCAGTTTAGTTCTCCGATGTATATGACCCGAGAGTTTATGGATCGCTTTGGTATCCAAGCTTCGTTAATTGCCCTCGCTGCTCTCAAAAAGGTAATCAAATTCCGTGTAAGCTCCCTAGATGGCGCTGACTATCTACAAGTCCTACAGTACGTTGGAGTAAGGTTTTTCCTTATTGATGACGTAGACCATATCACTGTACTTCTCCCAGAGGATTATTAATGCTCGCTATTAGTAACAAAAGGCCTTGGATCTTAGATGAGATTCATGGCCTTTTCTCAATTTATTTTATGTCTCACAATTATTATCTTTTCTAGGCCATTGGTAGGAACAGTAAACGCTGTTTCGATAAACTCCATCGCAAAGAGGGTGAGACAACATGGTTATTTAATAGCTGTAATCTTTAATTTCGGCCCTGCTTTAGCATTAAGCATTTGAGAGGAGTAATTAATATGGAAAATAAACAAATAGCCGCCAAAAGAGTAAACATCGTTAGCGTGAAGCTGGTGAAAGAGTCATCCATTTCCTATAAAAACAGGCAGATTAACTCCCCAACTGACGCGATAGGTCTATTACAGGAGTTTATGGGCGATTCCGATCGGGAAAAGTTTGTCGTGCTTTGCCTTGATACCAAGAACCAGCCAACGACCATTTCCGTGGTTTCAATAGGCTCACTGAATTCCTCGTTGGTTCATCCTCGGGAACTTTTTAAAATCGCCATACTTTCAAACTCAAACGCCGTTATCCTCTGCCACAACCACCCGTCTGGAATATGTACCCCAAGTCAGGAAGACATCGAAGTGACGAAGAGGCTTGTTGCAGCTGGTGAAATCCTAGGAATTGAGATCCTTGATCACGTAATTCTGGGAGACAACCAGTATGCCTCTTTAAAGGAACGAGGTGTTATCTAAGACTTTGGGTAAATACGATAACTTTAGCCCGATTAAAAATTCATCAATAAACGTATAGCCTCCCCGCCGCAAGGTTGGGAGGTTTGTTTTTCATTAAAAGCTTTGGGCGTCTGCCCATTTAATAAAGAAAGGATGATAATCATGACTAAAGCAAAAGTCTTGGTATCGACTATTGGCATGGAAGAGAAAGAATGGCTTACATGGCGCCAAAAGGGAATCGGTGGTAGTGACGCTTCTGTAATCTGCGGACTTAACAAGTACAAGTCGCCTGTCGAATTATGGATGGAGAAAACTGGCCAGATCGAACCCAAGGTAGCTGGTGAAGCAGCCTACTGGGGAAATGTACTTGAACCAATAGTTCGTGCAGAGTTTGTGAACAGGACTAACTTACAAATAAAACGGGAGAACTCTATATTGCAGCACCCAGAGTATCCCTTCATGTTAGCTAATCTGGATGGAATCGTTGCTGATCCGGTTAGAGGAAGTTGTGTCTTCGAGGCAAAGACGACCAATGCATATAAATCGGATGAGTGGGTCGAAAATGTTCCCGAAGATTACCAATTACAGCTTGCTCACTATCTATCGGTAACTGGCTTCCCCGGGGCCTATATTGCAGTCTTAATTGGCGGCAACCAGTTTCGATGGAAGTTCATACCCCGTGACGATGACCTTATCGCCATTCTGATAGAGCTTGAATCAATATTTTGGAGTCATGTTGTTAATATGACCCCGCCACCCATGGATGGTTCAGACGCTTCCACAGGACTTTTAAACAGAATGTACCCGTTTTCTAGATCAAAGTCACAACTTATCCTTCCTGCAGAGACTACGCTCCCTTTAATAGCCCAATACGAAGAATTCGCACTTCAGGAAAAAGATGCTGCTAATCGTAAAGACGAGGCCGCCAATAAACTTAAGGATTTAATTGGTGATAACGAAACGGCTTTTGCAGGCGAAAGGATAATTACTTGGAAAAGCATTTCTTCAGAGCGGCTTGATACCAAGCTGTTAAAGGCGGAACAGACTGAGATTTATGCCAAATACGTTAATACCAGCTCGTATCGCCGTTTTAGCATCAAATAAATGAAGGAGAGTGTTTTCTATGTCCAACTTAAAAGCAAAATTATCCGCTCAATTGAGTAAGGTCGAAGAACAAAACGTGGTAAGTATTGCCCCTCAGGACTCCTGTGCTCTAGTGCCTACTGTGCAAGAGGCTGAAGCCACCGTCATAACTCTTAATCCCCAAATCCCAGCCAATAATCATCTGGTTCAGGTGGTACCCGAATTCGTGTTCAGCTTGAATGAAGCTAAGGATCGAATTCTGTTATTGCAGAAGTTCGTCAAGGAGCTGATGACCCCAGGAGTGGATTATGGAATAATCCCTGGCTGTTCCAAGCCATCGCTTTTAAAATCCGGATGTGAGAAGTTATGTGATATTTATGGATTTTCGAAGCATGTTACTGTAACCAACCGAGTAGAAGACTGGGAAAAAGGACTTTTTTCATATGAGGTTAAGGCCACGTTAATCAATAAACGAACAGGTCTTGTGGAAGCAGAAGGTGTTGGCTGCTGTAATTCTAGGGAACGTAAATACAAAAGCCAGGATGCATTTAGCATATCTAATACGATTCTCAAAATGGCCAAGAAACGGGCATTAGTAGATGCTGTACTTTCGGCTACCCGCTCTAGCGGTCTGTTTACTCAAGATATCGAGGAGCTTAACTTTGAAGTAGATCCCCCAAAATCAAATGTGAAGCCCGTAGTGAGTGCTCCTCCTTCAACTAAAGTTGACACAACGATTGTTAAACTAGTAACCAAGGATCATCTCAAACTCATTTATGCCCTGACTATCGAAAAAGGAATATCAACCGAAAAGGCCAAGGCTCTACTGATGAATCGCTATAACGCAAGGGAAAGCAAGGCTCTTACTTCCGAGGAGGCTCAAAATTTTCTACTATTCCTCCAAAATTATCGACTGCCGAGTCAACCAATCATAAGAGCAAAGTGATCAGGGTCTCCACCCTTTCCTATTCTAATCTCGACAATTTAATGAGCTTAAAAGGAAAATATATTTTTAACAAAACTCTTGACATCCCGTTGTATTTGTTATAGTGTAAGATTGTTGAAGTTGTAACCTTACAACCAACAAGTAGCAACGGACCTTGGATATTCGATCCTTACATGTCTAGCTTGCTGATCACACTGATGATTAAAGGGCGCGTTCTGCGCAAGATCTAAACTTACCCGCACTGGGTTTGGTTTATTCTTGTCACGGAACGCGCTTTTTGTGTTGCACTGATGAGGAGACACTGCGCATTGATGTACGTCAGTCATGCGTAGGGGAAAGTAAGACCAAATGATTAAAAAGGAGAGGCACCAATGAAAAAACATTCTACCATAAACGTCAGTATTTCAACCAACAACACATCATGAGAGGATTAAAGCGTTACCCATTCTAAATCATTAACCATCTTACGAATAAGTAGCTTCCTGAGGACTAGCTCCGTCAAGCTTATCAAATAACCAATCCCATATCCTAGATCTTCAAGGTACTAGTCAAGCGTTCAACAGATGGTTCACCCAAAACAATGTTAATTATGAAAGGATGAAATTATATGGAAAGAATCAGAAGAGATATGCTCCCAATCAAATATAACGAGTGCCAAGAAACCCTTGAAGCCCAAATTGAACATTACGAAGAACATCTCGGAAACTTAATGAGAGATTGTTCAGAATTACACGCCAAATACTTAGACGTTTTTCCTAAGAGTTCGTCTAAAGTAGACTGGGGTAAATTGCTTAAATTCTGGGAGGAGTATGGAGCTCTCATAAGAAAGCTTCAAGCAATTGACGTAAAAATTACGGTACCTGACCAAATCATCTCCGATTCAATTTTAAACGTCAAATATCGGATAAAACGTCTACCTTTTTAGATAGTACATTTCCTAACACTGAAGCCCCTTACCCCAGGCCTTGTGTCAAAGGCTCAAGGTCTGGTTATAGACTCAGAGGTAATGAAAGGAGATAATTTGAAATGGTTATTGTCGAAAGACAATCAAAACTGAATAGCGAAGACCAAACCATATTTGACGTTCTTAACAGCAAGGAAATACGATGCAGAGGTTGCAATGGGTTAATACATTATGACTCCGATATGTATGAAAAGTATAACGACAATTATGTCGCAACAATGAAGAAAAAAGGATTTCATGCCTTTTCCAACGGAATGAGTTTTATATGTGACAAATGTGAAACTGAAGACGATATAAGTTGGAACTATGCAGTATTAAAAAACAAGTTAATAGTCAATATGCAAGACTTCTTTGAAAACCACATATTCCCTGTTGACGGCGACTTCGAAGCCATTCTAAAAGCATTTGGCCTAATCATTGACCGCAAGTAAGTTGTTTAGTAAATACAGCCAGCTTTGAGTATTCCACTAACAACTTTTGTGGGTCAAAGAACAATCGAGGTTAATTATCTCAAAACATGGTAAAACGGTTGCTCAAAGAGTGTTGTGTGCATTTTGGTTAAAGTGGTATCGGCTTAAAAGATGAATATGTTTTGGTGTATTTTGCTTAGGCGTAGGTACAGCAGACATACCTTGTAAAGGTTGTTAATTCATCTTAGAGGTGAGGCCAATGCCAAAAGCACCAGCGGTCATTCATGTTAAGAAAGTTTATTCGCCAAACCAAGACCAAATGGTCAACGCATTGCGAATACTCTTAGAATATCCTGTTTCATTAACGTTTGAAAAAACCATTAAGAAAAACAGAGAAATCACGACATGTAAAGACAAGTAAGCTAAAGCACACATCTTTGAGCTTCCATACTTAAATATTTGAAATGGCGGTGAACGAAAATGACAGAAAGAATTGCTCTTTATGCCCGTGTCTCAACCGAGGAGCAGGCAGAGCGCGGGACAATCGAAGTTCAGATAACGAATATAAGAGGTTTTTGTGCTATTCACAAATTAGAAATTGTGAGTGAATATATAGATGATGGTATAAGCGGTGTTCTCACCCTAGAAAAACGACCCGAAGGTGCGCGTATGATGAAAGACGCACAATCGGGTCGTTTTGACAAAGTGTTAGTTTATAAACTGGACCGATTGGCCCGTGACGCTAGAATTGCTTTAAACACTGTGCATGAGTTAAAAGAGTTGAATATTCAATTTGCTAGTGTCACGGAACCTTTTGACACTACTACAGCATACGGGCAATTTTTACTAGGTATCTTCGCGCAGATGGCTGCACTAGAACGCGCAACTATTCTTGAAAGAACCCACGATGGTACTATAAGAGCTGCAAAAAAGGGTCAGTGGCTTGGTGGTATCGTCCCATATGGATATATTATAGACGAAAATAAGATATTGAAGGTTGCGAACGAAAAGTTAATACCAGGAACTGAATATACTGAAGCAGATATTATCAAAATGATTTACTTAATGGTTGGGTCTGATAAAAAGTCCTGTGTAGCGGTTGCCGATAGATTAAATGCACTCAAAATCCCAACTGCGTACAATAGGGAAGCTCTCAAGGTTCGAAAAGGGACACGAAAAGTTAATACTGCTGGGATTTGGCGGCCTGCACGAATTAGAAGTCTTATTGTTAATGAAACTTATATGGGACTACACAAGTATGGCAAAAGAACTAAGAAGGAAAATTCTAGTACAATTGACAGACTCGTTCCAAAGATTATTACGGAAGAGCTATGGTACTCGGCACAACAAGCGTTAAAAAATAATCAAATAGACGCTATGAGAAATGCCAAAAGAGTATACCTATTGCGCTCATTAATAAAATGCGGTAAATGCGGCATGACGTATCACGGAAGCGCCTTTAGTGGAAAAAATAATGAAAGTACTCCTTATTATATTTGTAACGGAAAGACAAAATATCAAGTAAATAAGCTTGAAAAATGCACTTCGCGTAATATACCAGCAATATGGATCGAAGAATATATTTGGAATGAATGCTCGAATTTTCTTAAACATCCTGGGGACGTAGTGGCTCAGCTAAAATCCGAGCAGAAACCGAACGAGGAACTAAGGGAAAAACTTAAGAAACAGAAAGACCTCTTATCATCATCACTCCTAAAGTTGGATGAGCAAAGGCATAACGCAATACGTTTATCAGTCCAAGGCACTATCAATGAAGATGACCTCGTTATCCAACTTTCAACGTTAGTAAATGAAAAAAAAACTGTCCAAGATCAGATATGCAAAATCGAACTCGAATTAACAGCCCTTGAAATGACTAAATCAGATATGAGTTCTATAACCGTACTGCTTGACTCATTACACGAGAAGCTCCGCCAAGGTTTAACGCCTGAAGTAAAACGTGATATTATTAACGTTTTGGTTAACAGGATTGTGGTACTCTCCAATGATAAAAACAGTGATATCAATTTAGAAGTGGAATTCTTTTTTACCCAGGTTATTAACCGCACGGGCAAGGGTTCATACTTGCTATAACACTGACATGAGCTGGATAGGTGATACTCCCTGCTTGTCGTGTAATTGTCAATTCTCGATCTTCCAAGGGTTGCCGAAGACATTCCAAGACTTCACGTGCAAACTCTGGCAACTCATCTAAAAACAGCACACCATAATTCGCAAAACTTAATTCACCTGGACGCATGTCACGCCCTCCCCCAATCAATCCCGCCTTGGTAATGGTATGGTGAGGACTTCGAAAAGGTCGATATTGAACCAGGGCCCCATTACAAGTTAACAACCCACAAACACTGTAAAGCTGAGTGACCTCAATGCTTTCCTGCTCACTTAATCGAGGAAGTATCCCTGAGTATGCCTTCGCTAGTAACGTCTTACCCGATCCAGGTGGCCCTACTAAAACGACATTATGCCCCCCTGCTGCAGCGATCTCTAACGCCCGTTTAACATGCTGTTGACCATGAATATCCGTCCAATCCACCTGTCTTCCATTTCCTACTTCAGATTGAGGAAGCTGGGAGGATATTTCATCATCAAAGTCATTCTTTTGTTCAACAGCCTGCACGATTTGCCACAATGTAGCAGTGCTATGTGTCTCTAAACCAGTCACAAGACGCGCTTCAGCCAAATTATCTGGCGGTACAATCAACCTTAGAGGCTCAGTCACTGTGCCTCTTTCTATTCCAGATCTATCTTCTCTATTAAGAGTTATCGCCATAGTCAGTACACCAGGAACTGGACGTAGCGTCCCCTCTAAAGACAGTTCACCTGAAAAGACATAATGATCGAGTTCAGGTGAAACGCATTGCCCCGTCGCAGCAAGTATACCGATTGCAATCGGCAGATCAAGACCTGCTCCCACCTTGGGTAAATCTGCAGGAGCTAAGTTTACTGTTACACGCTGTAAGGGGAACTGGTATCCAGAGTTTCGGATCGCTGAGCGAACTCGATCACGAGCCTCTCTCACTGCTACATTAGGAAGACCAACTATATCAAAACTTGGCAAACCATTCGAAACGTCAACTTCTACCCGAATTAAATGTGCCTGTAATCCAAGGACTGTCATTCCATAAACAGCAGCGAACATTCCATCTCCCCCTCTGTAAGATAGAATGTTCGCTGTCATCTCCCATATTCCTTCCATATTAATTATAATATGTTATATTTTCTTATAAGCATTAATACCATTATTTATCCGATCGTGCGCGGCTCCCACTTCTTTTAAGATAGTTATAAGGTTGAATGTTAATAAGTCGATCCTCCATTCAGGAAAATCGACTTATCACAGCTAGAAATACAATTTAAACAGTCTGACTCGCATCTTGAACGGATTTGATCGTTTTGGGAGGTCGGCCTACTGCAAACAAAATTGCTAATACTATTACAATAGCTCCCAGCCCATAATACATGACGGTTCCCTGCTGGCTTACCTTTGGAGTTTGGAAAACATAAGCCACGGTTGCCTGAGCTCCTTCTGGTTTACCCAAGAAGCTGTCCACTTGGGCTGCTTTGTCTTTCAGAGCGCTAATTATTGCAGGTGCAGTTAACATCTTATCTAAACCAGCACTAATCCCAGTCTTTGCCTGCCCCGATCCAGCGCCAATTTTGTTAGAACCAGCTACTAATTGATCTATCCCAGGAAGTACCTTGCCATCAATGGAGTCTTTAAAATATGAAAGTGCATATAGAATGGTGCCCGGTTTTCCGTTTACCATAACCTTAACTGCTTCACCATTAGCGTCTATTGGTCCAATTCCTGTACTTATGAGGCCTAAGCCAGCATCGGTTTTTGCCATCGCCTCCGACAAAGACTTTACGCCCTGTTCTAAAGCATTGAGGCCGGTACCCACGCCAACAATTTTAGGTAGCATGGCCCCATTAACAATGTCACTGCTACCCTTGATTTTAGGTACCATGGCTGCATTAATAATGTCACTACTTCCCTTAACTTTAGGTTCCATGGCGACATTAATAATGTCACTACTTCCCTTAATTTTTAGCGCCATAGCCCCTCCGACTGGTGCTAAAGGTGTTCCTTTTAATAGTCCATTTAGATAAACCACATCATTATACAGACTAGTGGTTGCTGTGGGCGTTGTAGACGTCGTGACTTGATTGCCTACAACTCCTTTCAGAAGGGTGATATCATTATATAGACTAGTGGTTGCTGTGGGTGTTGTAGGCGTCGTGACTTGAGTCCCTACAACTCCTTTCAGAAGGGTGATGTCATTATACAGACTAGTGGTTGCTGTGGGCGTTGTAGGCGTCGTGACTTGAGTCCCTACAACTCCTTTCAGAAGAGAGGTATCATTATATAGACTGGTGGAAGCTGTGGGTGGTACCGGCGCAGTACCCGGTTTGCCCATAAATGCCTCCAACTTTCCGATGCTAGGAATAACTTGGGTGTCTAGAGCAGCTTTACCCATATTAACGGCTTCTCTAACACCTGGCTTGTTTCCACTTCCATCCACGCCCTTGGCAGCATCAAAGGTTGCAGCCTTAAAGCTAGGGTTGGAAACTCCTGTTAGTAATTTCTTTACACTGTCCCCTAGTGAAGCAATTCCCCCACCAAGATCGCCTAGTCCACCTTTAAGTGATGTAAGTCCGAAAAGTAAAGTAGCATCTTTTGTGGGAGATCCTACGCCATTCTCTATCTGAGCAAAAGCCCCATAGAGTTGGCTCAAACTATTCTGGACAGATCCTAGTGTATCTTCTGCAGAGGTCGTAGGGAGTATGGGAACAACTGCAATCTTAAAGGAAGGTAACTCGATGTTTCTTCCGTCCGCTTCGAGGGTGGTGTACTGTACAGCGGGATATGCTGGTGGAATAAGGGGTACACTCCAGGATACTGTGCTTTTGCCTTGAACATCAACAACAACACCCTCTGCAGATTTACCGCTAACTCCAGGAGCAACTACATGGGAAAATAGTTTATTATCAAATTCCCATCCGGATAGTGATACCACATAAGGGGTATAGATTTTAGCCTCTGTCTTAACCATCTCGCCTTGGCTATTTTTATATTCCAAGCTCTTCATGGAACCTGTGAGGTTTTCTAGTTCAGTTACTATTTTGAGATGACCACTTTTACCGGCCATCTTAGATGGCTCCATTTTTTCCCCATCCAGATAGTAGCTAACTTTTACACTAACCGGCATTTTTACTTTGGATATTTCTGACTTATCGAGATCAGACATGTAATAAACATCACCATAACCGCGATCGCTTCCCATATCCAAATTTACACTCAGCTTATTATCTTTGACAGATATTTTTTCCTTTCCATAAAGATTTCTCACCGAACTCAACTTGAATTTTTGGTCTTCTTGAATGGTAGCAGTTCCGCTTCCGAATGCTCGCAAATGTGATAACACTTGAATACTAGATGTTGCGCCGTGATCATTCAGAGTACTAATTACTAGTTCATTATTCTGTATTTTTGGTACGTTGGAGCTTGCACCTAATGCTGACAAACCGGGTGCCAATATTAGTGACATGCTTAAAAACAGCGCCAAGGATATGTGTGCATTGCGATTTCTCAAATTCTTACCTCCCCTCTCTAGTGATTTAATACTTTTACATCAATTTTCATTAAAATAATAGCCATTAACAAGCCAAGGAGTAATGAGACGCTCACACCAACTGCTGCCGGTAGGGCCCCTGTTGCCAGAGCCGTCACGTTAGTTGTATAGGTACTCCAAACTGATGCAAAAAAGCCTGCCCATCCCAGGAACATAGCATCAATCCTTAGCCCTGCAATGGATATTAGAACTAACAGGAACAATGACAGACCACAAACCAACGCTAAATATACAGCGTTATCGGGTGGTAGTGGCATCTTAGTTGCTAAGACAATAATACCTACTAACCCCACGATTACACCAACCAGCATTGAAACCCCAGCTTTAAAATAGTCACCTACTGGACCGAGTACTGCAAACATTGCCAATGCAATTGCTGCCATAAAGAACGAACTCATCCCTAATATGTCTTTAAATAACACCAAGATAGCGAAGATGAAAGCAACTAATAACCCAAGACCGATTCCTCTTTTCATTTATTTCACCCCCTTACTTAATTACATGAGCACTTTTTCTCATACTATTGAATGATCAATCATTCATTTTGATGAGATTGGCTGCTCTAAAAATATATATTCTATAAGTATTAACTAATTCCTTCCAGTTACAAACATTTATTTTGAATTTTCTAACTATTATAATTTTTTACATTTTGTAATGTAGATATGCTTCTTTTTGGCTATAGCTTTTTAGCGAGAAGTCGAAAAAAGTCGCTCTCCTATTGGGAAAAGCGACTTTTACAATCTATAAGTTTGAAGTACTTGTCTGAACAATACGATATTGCAGTACAAGTCAATAATAATGCCTTAAACTCACTTATAATAAGATAAGATATGATCAAACTAGATTACGCGGAAGCGTAATCCAAAAAATCGTTCCTTTTCCCATATCACTCTCAACCTTAATAGTCCCTCCATGGGCTTCTACAATTTGGCGTACAATAGCAAGCCCCAAACCCATACCTCCATCTTTTCGTGACCGCGCTTTATTAACCCTAAAGAAGCGTTCAAAAATGAAGGGCAAAGCTTCTTTGGGGATTCCTTCCCCTTCATCTTCAATAGCTAATCGGACTTGATTATGATCGTCCATAATCAAAACTCGCACAGTTTTCCCCCGTGGTGTATGTGCCATAGCGTTATCTATAAGATTCATAAAAACTTGCAAGAGCCGATCAGGGTCCGCGAATAGCTCTCCTGATCCTTTGGAAACTTCAAAGTTTATACCTAACTCTTGTGCCCTACCCTGGAAACGTTGCTCTATATCACTCATGAAACTATCTAGGTCAACGGAAATCCTTTGTAAAAATTGTCCTCTTTCTAACCAATTAATGTCTTGTAAATCGGTAACTAAACGAGCCAAGCGTTTGGCTTCGTCTAAGACTAATTCAATGTATTCACCGCGTTGATTTGCAGGTATTACATCGTCCTGAATTGCCTCCAAATATCCCTGGATAAGATGCAATGGGGTTCTAAGTTCATGCGTCACACTGGCCAAGAACTCACGTCGTGCCTTTTCCGAACGCAAAGAAGCTGTAATATCACGCAATACTGCTACATGCCCATGAATCCCTTCTAACTCAGACATTGGCGCCATAACCACCTGGAGCACTTGCATTCCTAAAGTGAGCCTTGCAAACTTTTCAATCTCAGTTTTAGGTTTATTCATCGTCTGAAGGAAATTTATTATCTGAGCCTTTCGTTCCTGAAGCTCCGTTTCATTTTCTTGCCACAATGCTTTAGCTGTGTCATTAGCATAAAGAATTAACCCATCAACACTCAACATCACAACAGCGTCACTTATGCTTTCTACAATCCCTTGCAGTAAATTTTTCTCCTGTGAGAGCCATTCCATATGGTTCTTTAAACTTTCCCCCATAGAATTTAAGGCTTCAGCCAACTCCCCAAGTTCATCATCACTTGTCACTCCTTGAATGGGTAGAAAATCTCCCTTCGCCATTCTTGTTGCTCCCCGTTGCATTAGCGCCAAGGGTCGAGTAACCTGCCTGGCAAAAAAAAGACTAACCACGGCTGCTAAAAATACCGCAATTAATGAAGCGTAGAGAATTAACCAGCGAAAGGTGGCGATACTTTCTTGAATTGGTATAGGGGAACTTCCCAATAGGACAACTCCTTGGACTGGTTTTCCGACAGGCGTAGCGGCCAGTAACATGGTTTGCCCACCTCCGCCAACCGGAAACGCTTTAATTTTAATGGTTTGGCCCGTTAAAACGCGCACTAAATACTCCTCTGCAAAAAAATCAGATGGCCGTAGATTACGAGACCATCCTCCAAACAGGGCTCCACCCGAACCCTTAAGATATCCGTCAACAATGCCTCGAGGACCTTGAGACGTAGATGAATTCGAATCAGAAATCAATAAGATGTTACCTTTTGGATCCAGCAGGACCAACTGTGTCCCTGAAGTTAGCTTAAATGTGTCAAGCAACTTTAACCGCGCACTCCAGCTTGGGACTGTGGCCAATTGCTCAGAAATCTCTGCCGCCTCTGTTCCAAGTGAGTCCAATTTTTGTTGTAAATAAAAATCTCCAAATAACCAAGTAATTGTAAGCCCTAACCCCCCTAGCACGGCAAGAATTAGGACTGTGATAGCTAACCACAATTTACTTGAAATACTCCACGAATGATGTATTTTCATGTCCATCACTGAACCAGCTCCGGATCAAACTTGTAGCCTACACCCCATACGGTGACCAACATCCCTTTTACACCCGGATAATCTAGTTTCTCTCGTAATTTCTTGACATGGGTATCCACTGTACGGGCATCCCCATAGAAATCATACCCCCAAACAGTTTCCATAAGTTGCTCCCGCGAAAAAACCCGACCGCTATTTTTTGCTAAGAAATATAGCAAGTCAAATTCCAAGGGCGTTAAATTGACAACGTCGTCCGCGACACTTACTCGATGTCTTTCTTTATCAATGCTCAGTATCCCAGCTTTTAGCTCCGAAGGCACAGACTGGAGTTGGCCTGAAGAACGACGTAAAAGCGCCTTGACTCGTGCAACTAATTCCTTAGTACTAAACGGTTTAACTAAATAGTCATCGGCACCGAGTTCCAATCCAAGGACACGTTCAAATTCTTCCCCTCGCGCGGTCAACATAATGATGGGTAGCGATGAACTCTCACGTATTTCGCGACAGACTCGCCAACCATCAATCTCAGGCATCATCAGATCGACTATTAAAAGAGAAAATTGACCAGCTCGAAACTTTTCTAGAGCAGCACGTCCATCCTCTGCTTCCTCAACAGCAAACCCTTCCCGCTCGAGGTATAACCGAACCAAGCTTCTAATTTTCTCTTCATCATCAACAATTAAAATGGGATCCATGTTTCTTACTCTCCTTTGGATACAGCTAATCATATTTTTAGATATATTTAGTAAATCTATGCCTATCATACCACTCAATTATAACTAATTTGTGACCAAATGTTGAAGATTCTTTTATAATGCGGCTTTAATCCAGTTAATTTCAGGGTTTTCTCTAATCCAACGAATTGCTACTACGTCAAACCTCATCGGTGGCCAACATTTATACCCTTGTTGAAGAACATAAAATGCAGCAATCGCATGCAGACGTTGTGCTTATTGTCGAGTAATACTCTCTTCGCCCCACCCTCTAAACGAAGATTGACGTGTACGAACCTCTATAAAGACTAATGTTTCAGCATCGCGTGCAATAATGTCCATCTCACCTTTGGGACAGCGATAATTAAGCGCAACAATTCTTAATCCAGCCTCTTGCACGATGCGAGCAGTATAGTCTTCACCGTTTCTCCCTAGGGATTGTTTATTTTCCACTGCTCTTGGCAACTCCTTCACCAAGTTATAACCAAATCTATATTCTGGATCAACCTGAAGAATTCCTTTATTTTATCTACCTTAGATCGTAAAGGGACCCATCAGCAGGGGCTCGCGACGTGCAAAAGAGGCTCTCAGTTTATTATTAAAACTGAGAGCCTCTTCCTTTAGTAGCAGATAATAGTTTTTATAGAACCCCTAATATAGTCTACTGAAATAGGCTTTGAGCAGCAGCAAAGGCCATTTGAGCCAGAGGTGTTGGATAAAGACCAATAGCAAGCGTGATTAACATGGTAAATACCAACGTAAACTTCATTGCTCCATGGACTGGAACATCAGGTAACCCACTGCCCTCATTGAGGAACATCACCTTAACAACTGAAAGATAATAATACACAGAAACCATGCTCATAACAAACCCGATATACGCGATAGCGATATACCCTTGGTCCATCACAGCAGAGAAGAGATAAAACTTACCTACGAATCCAGCGAGCGGCGGAATCCCGGCTAAGGATAATAAGGAAGCCGTCATGACAACCGCTGCCAACGGGGAGCGGCGCCACAAGCCAGCAAAGTCCTTAATCTCGTCACTGCCTTGACTCTCAGATACGTGAGTTGCCACAGCAAACGCTCCCATATTCGCGAAGACGTAAATCATGGCGTAGAAGAGTACCCCTTTGATCCCTCCGACTGATTCAGCAATAATACCCACCATTAAATAGCCTGCCTGAGCAATACTCGAATACGCCAATAGCCGTTTAATGTTGGTTTGCGGAATCGCAATTAAGTTCCCCAAAATCATGGTCAGTGCTGCCAATACAATCAGCAACGATTGACCCGTTATTGAGAAGGCTTGACTGTTCATCGTCAAGAGGTAAACCCGTATCAGTACTGCAAAAGCAGCCGCTTTTGAGGCGATCGCCAAGAATGCCGTGACGGGTGTAGGTGCCCCTTCATAAATGTCCGGAGCCCAAAGATGAAACGGAACCAAGGAAATCTTAAAGCCTAACCCAGCAAGAAGAAAAACAGTAGCCAAGAACGACGCTGGACTCAGATTCCCTCCTAGCGCACTGGCTATTTGCGCGAGCTCAGTCGAACCGGTCAGTCCGTAAATAAGGCTGATGCCGTACAGTAAGACAGCTGAGGATGTTCCACCAAGCACAAGGTACTTAATGCCAGCTTCTGAGGAACGTGCGTCATCCGCCAAATAAGCTACTAGGATATAGAAGGAAATCGTCATCAATTCGAGGCCAACATACATTGTAATAAGTTCGCCAGCCCCAGCCATGAGCATCATTCCTAAGGTCGCCGTTAAAAGCAGTGCATAGAATTTGTAACTGTGCTCCGCAAATCTCTGAACATAATCTCCTGAAGAGAGCACGACGAGCAGTGCTGCAACTAAAAAGAGAATTTTGAAATAGACGGCGAATTGGTCATGCATATACATGCCTTCTAGAAACACTGCTTTTGGACCATAGAAAAAGTCATAAAGGGTATAACTCAGAACGCCAATTAACGAAAACGTGGTGAGTGGCATCATGCCTTTACGAGCGCCAACTGGAACTAGTAGTCCAATGGCTAATACAATCATGGACATAGCAGCTATGATTACTTCAGGCAACAGCACTGTCGTGATATTGAAATCCACCATTAGAACAACCCTCCAATCTTCGCCTGACTCACGATCTCAAGTACCTTAGCAAGGCCTGAGGAGGAGACTCCACTATCGATCAAACCCATTAAGATGTTCGGGAATATCCCTCCGAGAAAGATCACAGAAGCGAGCAAGACGAGAGGCACTAGTTCTGGCCCGCGTATGTCGGTTAAATGATCCCATTCTGGGCGACGGGGTCCGAACATAACATTAGCTATAATCCGTAAGATGTAGACTGCTGTAAAGATAATCCCAGCAATTCCGAGAATAGTATGCACTGGCAAGACCTTTATGGCAGCAATGAAAATGGTAAATTCTGCGACGAAATTTACAGTTCCAGGTAATCCTAAGGAAGCCATACCTGCAATTACAAAACCTATGGCTAAACGGGGAACTTGATGAGCAAGTCCACCCAGCTCAGAGATGTTCCGAGTATGTGTCTTTTCGTAGATAAACCCTATCATAGCAAAGAAGAGAGCTGCCATGACACCGTGTGCAAACATCATCGCCACTGCACCGGTAACCGCCGTTGGGTTCAGTGCCGCGATCGCAATGATAACGTAGCCCATATGGCTGACGGAGGAATATCCGACGACATATTTAAGGTCCTTTTGAACCAAGGCAATGAACGCAGCGTATAGAACACTGATCACAGCCAGCGTTGCGATATATGGCGCCCAGAAACTTGCTCCCACGGGGAGTATATAAATCCCTACTCGGATTAAACCATAGCCTCCAATTTTCTTCAAGACTCCCGCGTGAATCATACTAACGGCGGTCGGCGCTCCAGCATAACCGTCAGGAGACCAGGAGTGGAAGGGAAACATGGAGATTAGAGATCCGAAACCAATGATCATTAAGGCAAAGGCACCCTTTTGAAAAGCCGGACTAAAGAGCTCTTGCCTTTTTGCTAGCTCATCAAACATAAACGTTGGATTGCCGTTGGCAGCTGCTGCCAAATAAAGGGCGATCATTCCAACGAGCAGGAAAGCTGATCCGATTAGCAAGTAAATGGTCAATTTCATACCGGCATATTCTTTAGTGACTCGTTTCGAACTCCCCCAGATGATAACCATGATGTAAATCGGTATGACCACGATTTCATAGAAGAGGAAGAAGATAAACAAGTCTCGGGCAATAAACGTGCCCATAACACCGGCGATGAGCATCAACAATAAGATAAAGTATTCTTTAACCCTTTTATCCATGTTCCAGGAGGCATAGATGGAGCAAAACCCAATCAGGTTCGTCAACAAAAGCATGGGTAAGCTTAATCCATCAACTCCAAGGGCTAAGTTAACACCAAGATCCGGTATCCAGGGGATGGTTAAGGTAAATTGCATTCCTCCGAGCACCCGATCATAGGTATAAAAGGCGAAGATCGAGAGTGCTAACGATACAAACATACCCATAGCTGCAACAATCTTAATCGTTTTACTCTCTTCCTTAGGCAAGAAAACGATCAGTAACATTGCCACTAACGGTGCTAGCAGAGTGAAGGGTAAAAGCATTGAAAGTGAATTCACTGTTGGCAGTGCAGACATTATTTCACACCTCCTAGCGTCGCTAAGGGGTTAAGTGCCGTTAGTTGGCCTTCCCCAAATGCGAAGACCATGAATATAACGACGACTGCGAAGAAAAACACCATTGCGTACATTTGTACTTGTCCTGTACTTGTGCGACGGAGTAATTTACCACTCCCCCGCGTAGTTAGAGCAATTCCATTAACGATTCCGTCAACGATAAAGATATCAAACCAATACAGCACTTTGCCCATGCCACCCATAATGTTATGAATAATCCAAAGATATAAATCATCAATATAGTAAGCATTTTTGAGTAGTTTGTACACTCCAGGGAAGCGAGCCGCCACACTCTCTGCAGCGATAACTTTTTTGACGTAGACGGCGTAAGCCAAGCCTATACCAAGAAGACCTGCAAAGACTGAAATTCCAGCTAAAAACCAATTTATAGCCTCATGTTCAAATTCTCCATAATGAACAAAGAACGCAAAGTTATGCTCTGGCAAGGCTGCCCATCCACCAATAACACTGAAGAACGCGAGAATCATCAGGGGAATCGTCATACTCCAAGGCGATTCATGCACATGGTGGTTTTCTGATTTTACAGGTCCCATGAACACCACAAAGAACAGGCGGCACATATAGAACGCTGTCAAGAAGGCAGTAAACAGACCTACTGCATAAATAATGGGATGGCCATTATGGAGTGCATTCGCTAGAATTTCGTCTTTCGAGAAAAATCCAGCAAACGGTGGCATTCCCGAGATGGCCAAAATACCGATGAAAAAGGTCCAACCTGTGATCGGCATCTTTTTCCAAAGTCCACCCATGTCCCAAATGTTCTGTTTATGATGCAAGGCTATGATCACCGAACCAGCACCCAAGAACATCAACGCTTTAAAGAACGCATGCGTCATTAGATGAAACATTGAGCCGGAGTACGAACCAACGCCGAGCGCGAACATCATATAGCCGAGTTGGCTTAAGGTTGAATACGCCAGAATCCGTTTAATGTCATTTTGGACGACTGCAATCGAGGCCGCAAAAATGGCCGTGAATGCACCTAACCCAGCGATGAACTGCAGGGCCTCTGGCGAGGCAAAATCAAAGAGGAAATACATTCGAGCAACTAAATAAACGCCTGCAACCACCATGGTTGCTGCATGAATCAAAGCGCTAACCGGTGTGGGGCCCTCCATAGCGTCTGGTAGCCAGACATGAAGGGGAAACTGACCTGATTTTCCCACAGGTCCCATAAAGATCAGGAACGCCATGACCGTCACATAGGTCGCAGTTCCGACAACAACAACATCCTGGAAGCCCGTGTTCAGTGCTGCGGAAAGCGCAACAAAATCAAGTGTTCCAAACTTGGAATAGAGGAAAAGCATTCCAAGCAGTAAGCCGAAATCTCCGACACGAGTTGTCATAAACGCTTTCTTAGCAGCCTCGCGCGCAGATACTTTAAAGAACCAAAAACCAATTAGTAAATAGGAGCAAAGTCCAACTAATTCCCAGAAAATAAAGAGTTGCAACAGATTGGTTGCCAGAACCATGCCCAGCATTGCCGATGCAAACAGTGACTGATATGCATAGTAACGCGACCAACCTTCGTCTCCGCGCATATAGCCCAGCGAATAGATCTGTACCATTGACGCTACCAGGGTAACGACAAACAGCATCATGGCACTTAGCGGATCAACGATCGTTCCAAAATCGATCTTTAAACCAACAATATTTAGCCAATTCACGTTGACGATCGCAGGATGTTCCACAATTTCCGCACCCGCCCGAATGACACTATAAGCTATTGTAATAGCCAAGCCAAGCGAGCTGAGAATCGCGAGTATCGATATTGTGGAAGATAGTCCTTTGGATCGTTTCGTGACAAAGGCGATGAGTAGAAACGACAGGAAGGGCAAAGCAGGAATTAACCATGCCCACTGAAAGAGATCATGCATTTCCTTGAACACCTACCTTCTCCATAGACTCTCTTACCACTTCAACCAATTGAGTTCATCGACATTAGTCGTCTTTCGGTTACGATAAACCGAAATCACCAATGCAAGGCCAACGGCCACTTCAGATGCCGCAACAATTATGACGAAAAGTGCCGCCACATGCCCCGTCAGTATATAGTGGACATCAATCTTTTGGTCCCATAGAAACCGATTGAACGCCACAAAATTAATATTGACCGCATTGAGCATAAGCTCGATCGACATGAGTATCGCAATCATATTTTTCTTAGCAAATACCCCGTAAAGCCCCAAACAAAAGAGCATCGCTCCAACCAAAAGATAGGTCGAAAGTCCAACACTTAAATTACTTAGATTCATTTGCTCGCGTTCACTCCCTTCGCCAAGATCACAGCTCCGACTAAGGCCACGGTAAGCAATACAGCGGCAGCTTCAAATGGAATCATGAACTTAGTAAGCAATAGTAGCGAAATATCTGCGGCTGATCCCCCGCTCGTCCACGGTGTCGGTAAAATACGCCAATCAGTATTCGTAAGGATGACCAAAGCTAACATGATAAACAGCAAGGTCGATACGATCGCGCCCCATCCCCAGGCTTTATTTTCGGGATTGCTATCGCAGATTTCCCCTCGCAAGGTCAACATGATTGCGAAGACCACCATGATCGCTATACCACCCGTATAAATCAGTAACTGGACAGCCGCTAAATAGTCTGCATTCATAAGAACGTACAGCACTGCTACGCCTGAAAAAGAAAGGGCCAGATAGAGCGCGCTATGCATAATATTCTTCGAGGTGACAACACCCCAGGCAGCTGCAATCGCCAAGATTGCAAAGATGAAGAAAACTACAGTGCCCACACTTACCCCACCTTTCCTTTTTGCTCAGCCCGTGCAATCATGTCCCATTGCAGCTCGTTTGGTTCGAAGATAGCATTTTCGTAGTCTTGAGTCACTGATATAGCTTTGGTCGGACAAGCTTCAACGCACAAACCACAGAACAAGCAACGACCAACGTCCATATGATAGCTTGTGAGAACTTTTTTCTTAGTAGTTTCATCTTTTTCGCTGGTTAATTTAATGACTCCATTTGGACAGGCCATCACACACATATTGCAAGAAATACACTTTTCCCGTTGAAGTCCCATAGAACTACGCACCCGAGTCGGAAGATTCGGCTTCTCCTCTGGGTAAAACTCGGTGATATTAGGACCGACCATGCGTTTGAACGTGATGCCTAGACCCTGTAGTAGACCTTTACCAAACACTGTGTCACCCCCCTATCACGAGTCGGTAAATGTATATGCCCAGACCCGTTAACAAAATGTTTAAGATTGAAAGTGGTAATAAAACCTTCCACGCCAAGTGCATTAAATGATCAATCCGAATTCTCGGGAAGGTCCAACGAACCCACATCATAAAGAAGATGAGAATCCCGATTTTCATGAAAAGCCAAACATAACCTGGTAAGAATCCTGGCCCCTGCCAACCGCCTAAAAACACAGTTGCTCCAAGTGCAGCCATAGCCGTCATGTTTCCGTATTCTCCGAGGAAAAATAATCCCCAGCGCAGTCCCGTATACTCAGTAAACGGTCCAGCAACAACTTCCTGATCCGCTTCAACCAAGTCAAAAGGCGCACGGTTGAGCTCTGCCAAACCAGCAATCATGAAGATTACAAACGCCAGCGGCTGAAGCACAATAAAAGGAATGGATGGTTGCGCATTGACAATAACGCCTAAATTAAAGGACTGAGTGATCATAACCACTCCAAGCAAAGAAAAGAGCAAAGGAATTTCGTAACTAACCATTTGAGCAACAGCCCGCATAGCGCCAAGTAACGAGTACTTATTATTTGAGCCCCAGCCAGCCATAAGGAAAGCCAGTGTCGAAATTGAGGAGATGGCTACAAAGTAAAAAATACCTAAATCGAGATCAACCGGTGCCATGCCATCCCCATACGGTATGACCGCTAACGTCATCATTGGAAGAGAGAAGATAATCATTGGTGCGATTTTAAAGATAAACTTATCAGCACCGGCCGGAGTAACATCTTCTTTCCCCATAAGTTTTAAGGCATCTGCTATTGTCTGAAACCATCCGCGCGGACCAAGACGATTGGGGCCAGTCCTCTGTGAAGTCCAACCTGCAATTTTACGTTCAAGTAAAATTAAGATCAAAGCAGCCAGGACAACGATGATAACCACGATAATAAAATTGATGATATCCATGGTTAAATTAGCCCAAACCGAGTGGGGATCCGCAAAAAGACTACGGATGGCATACGCAATAATCAAAAACAGATTATCTAAAGTCTGCAACAGATTATTAATAGTCTCCATCTTATTCTCCCCTCATTGGAATTTACTATTTGTCGACTTCACCCAAGACCGCATCTAAGGTCGCAAAGATTGCGACAACGTCTTGGATTTTCCAACCTAAAGCTACAATTGGAAGCATTTGGAGGTTGATAAATGTCGCTGGTCGGATACGCACTCTCGCGGGTTTGGTAGTTCCATCGCTGACAATATAAAATCCGAGTTCTCCTTTGGGATTTTCTACACGGTGATAAACTTCACCAACCGGAGGTTTGATAACCTTTGGCACCTTTGCCATAATCGGGCCTTCTGGGATATCACGTACTGCTTGCTTGATGATCTTGATACTTTCCACAATCTCATCCATGCGGATCAGAGTACGGTCATAGCTGTCACACCCCGTCCGAACGGGAACGTTGAAATCAAATCGATCATAAATACTGTAAGGTTCTGCTTTACGTACATCAAAGTCAACCCCAGACGCCCGTAAAACTGGACCAGTAATCGAGAGATTTTCCGCAAGTTCCTTGGATAAGATGCCAACGTTTTTCAAGCGACCTTGGACAATCTCATTTCCGAAAAAGATGCCGTAGTATTCTTCAAGCATCTCAGGAGTATCATCGAGGAACGATTTTAAGGCAGGCCAAAATTCTTCCGGTGGCTCTGCACTCATTCCGCCAATGCGCATGATATTGACTGTCAGTCGACTTCCTGCGGTCATCTCAAACATATCGCAGATCCGTTCGCGATCACGGAAAGCATATGACCAAGCAGACCACCCTGCCATATCGAGAGCCGTACTGGCAATACAAACCTGGTGGCTAGCAATCCGAGCAAGCTCCCCAAAGATAACCCGGAGGTATTCTGCACGCTCAGGAATGGCTACACCCATTAATTTTTCCACAGTTTGAACGTAGGCCCAGTTGTTGTGTGGCGATGCTAGGTAATCCAGTCGGTCTGTATAAGGGATAAACTGGGAATAGGTTCGACTTTCAGCCAGTTTCTCCATTCCTCGATGAAGATATCCTATTTTAGGTATAATTTTTGTAACAGTTTCGCCCTCTAGATGAACCACCATGCGGAACAAACCGTGCATACTCGGGTGCTGGGGGCCCATGTTTAAAATAAGTTCTTCTGTTTCATTAATATTCATGGTTTTTCCCCCTATTCCCCTTCTATTCGTGTGCGCACGATGTTGCGAACCTCGATGGGCTCGGTCACATAGTCCTTGCGCAACGGATAACCTTCAAAATCATCCCACATATATATTCGTTTGAGATTGGGATGTCCAGTAAATATAATTCCGAACATATCGTAAGCCTCACGCTCTAAGTAGTTTGCGCCTTGCCATATACGAGTCACAGAATCAACCACTGGGTTTTCCCGACTCAACGTTGCCTTGACACGCAAGCTCTGTCGGCCACGCAAACTTGACAATTGATAAACTACCTCAAAATGATCCACTAAATCCATCCCACACAGATCGTGCAGAAAATCACATGGCGAATTGGGGAATGCTTTGGCTGCTGTCAAAGTTTCGATAATATAAGGAGCTTTGACCTTTAAAATAAACACCCCGAAACTCTCTTCCACTTCACCATTAACCCGGGTAGCAAGTTCTTCAACTTGTTGCTTAAATAGTTCTTTATTTTCCATGTTTCATTAACCTCACCTTAGCGGGATTTGAAACTTTGTATTGAAGTTGCAAAAGCCCATATAACAAAGATTCTGGCCGTGGGGGACATCCAGGGATATACACATCCACTGGAACAATCTTATCAACGCCGGCCATCATGGAATAGGAATCAACAAAGGGTCCTCCAGCGTTCGCACAACTCCCCATAGCGATCACCCATTTAGGTTCAGGCATTTGGTCATAGATACGACGTAGCAACGGAGCCATTTTCCGTGTGCAGGTTCCTGCCACAATCATGACATCCGCTTGACGTGGAGAAGCACGAAAGACCTCCCAGCCAAATCGGGAAATGTCATAACGGGGTCCACCAGTAGCCATCATCTCGATTGCGCAACAGGCCAACCCCAGTGTAACTGGCCAGAAAGAGTGTCCTCGAGCCCAATTCAGAAGGTTATCTAAGTTCGTAACCAAAAAGTTTTTGTCCATCAACGTTTCGTCATCGCGAAGTCGTTTTTCTAAGGTTACATCCACTCTAAAGCACCCTCCTTCCAAGCATACCAGAAACCAACTAAGAGAATGAGAATGAAGATGAACATTTCCACGAAGGCAAATGTCCCCAGTTTTTGGAACGTGAGCGCCCAAGGATATAACAAGACTGTTTCAACACTAAAAACTGCAAAAACTAAGGCATACATGAAATAATTGCTCTTGAATCCGAGCCATGTCCGACCAATTGTCTCGTTCCCACACTCATACGTCGTAAGTTTTTCTTTGTGTGGTTTGTTGGGTGCCAACAACTTTGGCATTATCATCATAATGATAGATACAGCTATAGCACCAACGAGAAAAACACCTATACCAGCAAAATTGTTGTCAGACATCCTCCTAACCTCCCTTCATATAAAAATTAGATATACCTGTGAACCAAACTTATTGTGCCACATCCCTAAGGAGTGGTCAATAAATATTGTATAGTATAATGCGACGTCTTCTACTTATTATTCTAAATAGCAGACGACCCTCGTTTCACCGGAGCAAAACTTCTACGATGAAGAGGGCATGGTCCTAGTCGCCGCAAAACTTGCATATGTTCACTCGTGCCATACCCTTTATTTCTGGAAAACCTATATTCTGGATAAAGGGTATCGAGTTCGACCATCAAACGGTCACGTGTCACCTTTGCCAAGATTGAGGCTGCCGCGATTGTTGCACTTATTAGATCTCCTCCTATAAGGGGAAGCTGTGGCAACTTAACTGTAGGAAGGGTTAGAGCGTCAATCATCAAGTAATGAGGACGAACTTTCAAGCCTTCAACCGCTCTCTTCATTGCTAACTTAGTCGCTTGTAATATATTTAAAGAGTCAATCTCCGCGGGTTCAGCACTTCCAAGCGCATAGTCTATTGCTTGCTCTTGAATCTGAGTATATAGTTTTTCGCGTTTACTCTCAGTCAGCATTTTAGAATCATTGAGACCTGGCAAAACAAATCGCACCGGTAAAATACACGCTGCAGCGAAGACTGGTCCAGCTAGAGGTCCTCGCCCCGCTTCATCAATGCCTGCAAGGAAAAGGAATCCTTGTTGCCATAATTTTTTTTCTTCTACAAGCATTAGCTGAATTCTGGCTTCTTCCACGGCTTGTGCTTCCTGGAACTTAAGTAAGCGTACGGCGATTTGCCTAACCCCTTGACGCGGATCCTTCTGACATGCGCAAATCATTCGAGGGGAAGGGTCTTTAAATAGTGCTTCTTCAACTTCCCGTACATTCATCTGGGATAACGGTTCCACACCTTTTCCTCTTCTCTAACTATTATTCCTTTTCGCCAAGAAAACTGTATTTCCTTTATTAGTGCGGAATATGCACTATTTAAAAAATGTATCAACAAGAATTTTATTCAGGAATATAATCCATCGTGACTGGGCCAAGTTGTCCCATCCGAAGCTCACGCAGAAAAATTTGGGCAGCTTTCAGGGTATCTACCCGTCCACCGTGAATCAAACAGCCGCGTTTACGACCAAGACTCTCCAAGGTAACCTCTAAATCTTCAACCTGATAACGAAGTAAGGCCTTTGGTGAGTACAACTTGAGCCAATCAATAATCCATCCAGATAATTCTTCAATGTCAAAAACGTCATCTTTTATGGCTCCAAGAGCAGCTAACTTCCGACCGACTTCAGGAACCTCAAACTTTGGCCACAACATGCCTGGTGTATCTAACAATTCAACTCGTTCGTGAATCCGAACCCATTGATTTCCCCGGGTCACACCAGGTTTGTTACCGACCTTTGCTTGGGCTCCACCCGTCAATTGATTAATTAAGGAAGACTTGCCAATATTGGGGATCCCCACAATCATGACCTTAATCGCCTGAGGCCGAATGCCCTTTTTGGCCTGTCTTGCTTGTTTAACCATTACCATACGTTCCAATTCTGGAACAATCTGTTTGACCCCAAGTCCGGTGGTTGCGCTAACCGCATAAACAGGGCTTAAAGTTCTTAAGTAAGTAAGCCATTTTGCTGTCCAAATAGGATCTGCTAAATCCATTTTATTTAGTAGTAATAATCGAGGCTTATTGCCAAGCAATTTATTGAGCATTGGATTACGGCTACTAACTGGTATTCGAGCATCGGCAAGTTCTAATACAACATCGACCCATTCTAGTTGCTCGATTAAAAGGCGCCTCGCTTTAGCCATGTGCCCTGGAAACCATTGAATACTCATGAATATCCCTCTTCATCCTTCTCTCAGACCTAATCATAATATTGGAAGGTTCACCAATTAAGTTAGAAGTACCCCCAATAATTCTCTGAGTTAAACCCCAATAACTCATACGTCATGCCTCCATACTGGAGTATAACGTTTAAGTCCAACACAAGTGACCCTAGTTTCGAACCTCGGGCCTCGCACCTTGCTAAAAAAACCTAAACCGTTGAAAAGGGTAGTATACCAACAAAGCTTTTCCTAATAGGTAGCCTTTAGGGAGAAGCCCCCATTCTCTCGAGTCTTCACTCTCGCGCCGGTTATCCCCTAAGACAAAAACCTTACCCACTGGAACCACCTCTGGTCCATATGGAGGATAATCTCCAGGTTTAACGTAGGACTCCTCAATATCGTCTCCATTGACATATACTTTATTGTCGCGAAGTTCGACTGTTTCACCCTCGACCGCAATCACACGTTTGACGAAAGCTCGCTTTAAGTCCTTTGGAAACGCAAACACGACAACATCCCCTCTGCTGGGAGCCCACCCGCGATACGCCAGTCGATTGACGACTATACGATCTCCGGAAGCAAGTCCAGGTTCCATGGAAGGTTGGCGAATCAGATAGGGCTGCAATACTCCCCAACGAAGAAGTCCACCGATCACTATAACCACGCCGATAATACCCAAAATCCATTTTCGTTTTGATTTCTGACGTTTCATCGTTTCGCTCCCCTCTTGCACTACTCTTTTAGTATGAACAAGAATCTTCGGAGCATACGTCATTAAAGAATTAATTACTCAATATCAAAATTTCCCATCTTGTAACAGGAAACAGTGTGCCGATTGTCTATAAAAAACTTGAATAGCCCAGTTAGTAATAAAGAAAACTTGGCTAGTGCCAAGCCTTCAGTCGCAGGCGGTAGCCTTAGTTGCGCTTATGCTTAGAAAGTATATAACGATAAGTTTATACTTTCTAATAGTAAAAAAAAGAGCTAGATTTCTCCAGCCCATTTTTAACCTTATACGATACGACGATCTCGAATCCGTGCTGCCTTACCTGAAAGTGCACGTAAATAGTAAAGCTTAGCCCGACGAACCACACCCCGACGAGCCACCTCGATCTTATCCAAGCGAGGTGAGTGCAAAGGGAAAGTACGTTCTGCTCCGACGCCAGCAACGACACGACGAACAGTAAAAGTTTCTCTGATGCCGCCACCTTTCATTGCGATGACAAGCCCTTCAAAAACCTGAATACGTTCACGAGTTCCCTCAACAATACGCACATGTACACGTACTGTATCCCCTGGACGGAAGTCAGGAAGATCCTTTTTCATTTGTTCTTCTTCAATCATGCGAATATAATCCATTATAAAATTCCCTCCTTCCTTGTCTAGATGTTCATACACTGATTCTCAGCGAGCGGACCACCTATTATCAGACCAACTTATTTTATCACACCTCATTTATCTATGCAACAAATTTAAATAACTGCCACCTTTAGCTCGATGAGTTAGCTTCAGTGTCCACGTAAGCGATCCAAAATAATAGCCACAGCGGAACGCACTGATAAATGATTATAATCTGTAGGCCCATAGATAGGCTCCAGAATTCGGTCCATCTGTTCCACATCTTCTTTGAGCAGTCCCCAACCGGTACCAAACAGTAGTAAAATTGGGGCTTCCTTAGTTTCTATGTCCTCTCGAAGCTGTGCATAGGTTACTGTATTAGCATATTTTCGAGCATCCGTCGCCACTTTAACAGGAGCTAACCCATGTTCTGCTTCAATTTCTGCATAGACTTCATTTAAATTATTGGCGATTTTTACCCGTGCAAACGCTTCTTGGCGATCAGGATTATAATTTGCCCCATACCCCTCTTGCCAAAAACCCATAATGCGTTTAGCTAATTGACGTTGTGCTTCAGCGGGATGAACCACATAATAGCGTTTAATGCCATAAGTTGTTGCGCAACGCGCAATATCATGAAGATCCAAGTTTGTGATTGAAGTCGCTACCGTCTCCATATTTTTATTGTACACAGGAGCATGGATTAAAGCTAAGTATATGTCTGCCATGGAGGTCCTCCCAACGCACTACTTAAACCCAGATATCTGAGTCAATTATCATCTTTACACTTATCTATTTCCAAGAGTCCCATTTCTATTAATGGGAGTTCCTCGCTAAGCTTCCTCTCAGGATTATGCGAAGACTTCCTCCGTCGTTTAGGCCGAGGACAGAGATGTTTCCACAAAACTTGCCAGGCTGCAATTTCCTTGTGTTCAAGGGTGAGTTCTTCTAATAGTGGATAATCCTCAGGTTCAAAAGTAACAGCATTAATTAAATCTGGACGCCTCAAAAAAGTGCGCCTTAATGATTCTTTTCTTCTCCACAGCTTAATCCGAGCATGATGGCCAGATAATAAAATTTCGGGAACCTGCCGCCCCTCGAAATCAGCTGGACGCGTATACTGAGGATATTCCAGCAATGAGATGCTGTGCGAGTCCTCTTCTGAAGAGGTATCTTCTCCTAGCACACCAGGAACAAGGCGCGCGACTGCATCAATCATGACCATAGCGGCAAGTTCTCCGCCAGTCATCACATAATCTCCAATGGACACCTCTTCGTCCGCTAACTCGCGAATTCGCTCATCAAACCCCTCATAATGCCCACAAATGAAGACCAGTTCCCCTTCTTCAGCCCACTCCTTAGCCTTCTCTTGATGAAAGACCACCCCTTGTGGAGACAATAGAATAACCCTTCTTCTTCCACTAGGCTGGGGCAAACCTCTTATTGCTGCGTAAATAGGTTCGGGCTTTAAGAGCATGCCTGCCCCCCCACCGTAGGGAACATCGTCCACATTTTTGTGTTTGCTGGTGGCGTAATCTCTAAAGTTCACAAACTTTATCTTAACTAATTCTGCTTCTTGTGCGCGTTTCAGAATGCTTTGTTGTAAAGGCGCAAACATTTCTGGAAATAACGTTAAAACAGTAAATTGCATCATCCGATGTTTAACCCCCAAAATCGTGGTTCGTGGTTCGTGATTCGTGATTGGTGGTTCCAACATCTAATATCTCACACCAGTCCAGGAGGAAGTAAGACCTCCATACGTCGACCCTCAACATCCACATTCAAGACAACACTCTTAAGTGCTGGAACACATATTTCGCCTTTGGGCCCCTTGACCAGATAAACATCATTTGCTCCAGTTTCCAAGACTTGAGACAAAGTGCCTAGCAAGACATCCCCTTCATACACTTGCATGCCTTCAAGCTCAAAATAGTACCAGCCCTCTTTCAGAGGAGGAACTTCTGAGCGGTCAATCAGAACCTCCCACCCGCGATACTTCTCTGCCTGGTCTATACCTTCAATCCCCTCCACTATGAGAAAGACCAAATCCATCTGTACTCGGGCTGAAATAACTTTGAAGGGTTTTTCGAGCATCCCACACCTCAAGATTATTTCCTTAAGTTTTAGAAATCGCGCAGGGTCAGTTGTTAACGGGTAAATCTTAAGTTCTCCGCTAAACCCATGCGGACGCAACACTTCTCCGATCAGCACTTCATCCATTCTTTTCCCTCCCTAACGCAGATAGTTTTAAACGTTGAGAAGGGCACTAAGCCCTCCTCAACGTTATTGATCAATGTCCATATGAACTCGGCGACCATCTTTGACGGCAGCCGCTTTAACTAGCGTACGAATAGCGTTAGCGATCTTTCCCTGTTTTCCAATAACCTTACCCATATCTTCATTTGCAACAGTCAGTTGCAAATGAACACTCTTATCTGTTTCAGACTGGGTAACGGAAACTTGATCAGCATGATCGACAAGCGCTTTCGCGAGGATTTCTACAAGTTCCTTCACAGGAACCACCCCTCTCACTTACACTTAGTTCTTGGACTCGTGGAATTTGGCAATAATACCAGCCTGACTCAGCAAAGACTTAGCAGTATTTGAAGGCTGTGCTCCTGTTGAGAGCCATTTCAAAGCCTTTTCCTCGTCGATATTCAAAATCACAGGGTTTTTCGCTGGATCATAATACCCTATTTGTTCAATGAATTTTCCATCACGAGGAGCTCTAGCGTCAGCAATAACCATACGATAGATAGGATTCTTTTTCGCACCAATGCGGCATAAACGAATTTTAGTAGCCATATTTTCACCTCCTTAACAGAATACTGAAGTTCAAAACTTCTAGGTCAGTTAAACTAAACTTAAAACGCAGTTTAAAGCAAGTTTATTATATAAACAACGCCATAATATAGCGTGTGTCCATCAAATCAAAAATCCCCAAGACGATGCACCTAAAATGTGCCGTCTTCCGTCCCTCGTCTATAGTCTCTCTCTAGTCTCTCGTTCCGTTCCAAGCCCGGGACGCAGTATAACACGGCGGGAGGTCTTTACGAAAGCCGATTAGCAAACTCCGTGTAAGCGACCCCAAATACGGGGCTGAGCACAGGACGTGCGAAGCCGACAACTGAGCCAAGGATGGCGAATTTGTCGGGAACCCCGCTCCTCATAGGCAAGAGCTTACACGGCTAGTTTGCTCGGCGTCGTAAGCACCGAGAGCCGTGTTATACAAGTCCTCTTTTCTTACCCTTTTTGCCTTTTTTACCACCGCCGAGCATTCCCATGCCACCTGGACTAGCAAATTGTTTCATCATTTTTTGCATTTGTTCAAACTGTTTTAGGAGACGCCCGACGTCTTGGACTGTTGTACCGCTTCCTTTAGCAATCCTCTTTTTACGAGAATCTTTAATGACAATCGGTTTCCGTCGTTCTTCCATCGTCATTGACCGTATAATGGCCTCAAGATGAGCCGTATCCTTTTCGTCAATTTGTACATCTTTTAATTGCTTACCCATACCACCTGGGAGCATTTCTAGAATTGAGGAAAGCGGACCCATTTTCTTCATCTGCTGCATCTGATCCAGGAAATCATCGAGGGTGAATTCCTGTTTGCGCAGCTTCTGTTCCATTTCTTTGGCTTTTTTCTCATCGAAGGACTCTTGCGCTTTCTCGATCAGAGTCAAGACATCGCCCATCCCCAGTATTCGAGAAGCCATACGATCGGGGTGGAAAGGTTCTAGTGCATCCATTTTTTCGCCCATTCCGGCAAACTTAATAGTACACCCGGTCACTGCTTTAATAGAAAGGGCAGCCCCGCCGCGCGTATCTCCATCCAACTTTGTGAGAATGACACCGTCAAGACCTAGTTCTCTATGAAACGATTCCGCAACATTAACAGCATCCTGACCTGTCATTGCATCGACCACTAATAAGATCTCATGGGGTCTCACCGAGGTTTTAATGTCCCGGAGTTCAGTCATCAGCTCATCATTGATATGCAACCGTCCAGCTGTGTCTATAATGACCACATCTTGCCCATTTGAATTAGCGTGCTTGATGCTTGCCTTGGCAATATCCACAGGAGCATCCTGCCCCATAGAAAACACAGGTACTTCCAGTTGATCCCCTAAGACTTGCAATTGTTTGATGGCGGCGGGACGATAAATATCACACGCAACCAACAACGGATGCTTGCCTTGTTTTTTTAGCATATTGGCCAATTTGGCCGCATGGGTTGTCTTCCCCGCCCCTTGAAGGCCTATAAGCAAGATCACTGTAGGTGGTTTTGGTGCAATCAGGATTTTACCCGTTACGCCACCCATTAGTTCAATCATTTCTTCATGCACGATCTTGATGACAAATTGTGCGGGTGAAAGAGATTCTAAAACTTCCTGACCAATTGAACGTTCCTTAACCTTAGCCACAAAGTCTTTGACCACTTTAAAGTTAACATCCGCCTCCAGTAAAGCAACGCGAACCTCGCGCATAGCCTCACTGACATCCGCTTCCTTTAATCTGCCCTTTCCTTTGAGGCGTTTAAATGTTTCTTGGAGTTTTTCGCTTAGTCCCTGAAACATGCCTGTCCCCGCTTTCGATTTGATCCACTTTTAAGACACTAACTTCCGGCTTCCGGCCTCTGAGCTCTAATTTCACTCATCTGAAATATTGACATACACTTCATCAATCATAGCGCGAATTTGTTGATGGCGCTCCCATGCTGGTGAATTGGTAAAATCTTGAACTTCTAATTCCTGGAATAACGTTTTGATTTCCATTAGTTTCTGACGTTCGGCCCAGAACCTCTGAACAAGCCCTAACTTTTCCTCGTATTCAGCAAGAATCCGCTCGGTGCGTTTGAGCAAATCATGTATAGCCTGACGGCTGATATGTTCTAGTTCAGCGATTTCAGCTAAAGAAAGATCCTGTTGGTAATGCAGATCCCATACGTTTCGTTGCTTTTCAGTAAGAAGTGGGCCATAGAAATCTGCTAAGAGAGCCATTTCGGCTAGTTTTTCCATCCCGATCCCCCTGTAAAGCAATTTTACTTTACAACGAATTTTAGCCGATATTGAACTGTTTGTCAAGCCAGAATTTTTTACCCATTCAACTGCGCGTTAATCCGCTTCGCACGGGTTTCCGCCTCTCTACAAACCTTACCTACATCCATCGTCAAAACCTTCCGTTCTTCCATGAGGAGTTTCCCATCTACCATCACCGTGCGCACGTCCCCTGCATGGGCAACATAGACCAGATGTGCTGGGATAGAAAAGCGTGGATAGAAATGCGGTTGATCCATGTCTATGGAAATAATATCTGCTTTAAAGCCGGGCACGAGCATCCCGACATCTTCAAGACCGAGCGTTTGAGCCCCACCAATCGTTGCCATTTCTAAGACTTCATACGCTGGGAGTACTGTCGAATTCACCTTTAGCTTTTGTTGTAGGGCAGCTGAGCGCATTTCTCCAAAAAGATCCAGGTTGTTATTACTTGATGCACTGTCCGTTCCGAGCCCTATGATAACGCCTCTGGCTCGCAACTCGGTTATCGGAGCCGTGCCGCTGCTTAGTTTCATGTTACTTTCGGCGTTATGGGCAACACAGACGTGCTTACTCGCCAGGATATCCATATCGTCAGGCGTCAGATGAACACAGTGTGCTGCCACAACATGCCCTCCGAAAAATCCGAGCTCATTGAGCCACTGCACAGGGGTCTTTCCATATTGTTCCCTAAGAATCTTAATCTCATCTTCAGTTTCTGCCACATGAATATGAATGCCCACACCCAGACGATCAGCTTCAGCTTTCACGCTACGCAAATACTCCGCAGAGCAAGTGTATGGTGCGTGTGGACCAAACATGATACTCACTCGTCCTGCACCGGCTCCGTGATAACGACGAACTAATTCAATATTCTCTTCTAAAGCCCGCTTGCCGTTTGGCCCGTTTCCAATCAGCCCGCGCGAAAGGACAGCGCGGGTCCCGGCCGTGAGCACAGCTTCTGCAACCTGATCCATCGAAGCGTACATATCGAGCATGGTCGTCGTTCCCGAGCGGATCATTTCACAAAGCGCCAAGGCGGTCCCCCAATAAATGTCCTCTTCTGTTAATTTCTCTTCGAAAGGCCACACCTTCTCATTGAGCCAAGGCATAAGCGGCAGATCATCTGCATAGCTCCTGAGCAACGTCATGGCGGCATGGGTATGAGTGTTAATTAACCCTGGCATAACCACGTCATTAGGCAATTCCAAAATACGGTCGGGAATAAATCCTGTCGGAACAGAGCCCTGCGTTCCAACCGAAACGATCCGGTCGTTCTCTATCGCAATTTCCCCATGGGGATAAAATGAATCTGGGCCAGTCATGGGTAATACCATGGCTCGTATTAGAATTTTCGACATACTTTTCTTCTCCTCACACTCGTCGACAAGAGATACTCTCAATTTCTTAAGGATCTCTTTCTCAGAAGCTTACGATCGCACCATCAATTTAAGGAGGTTGACTGAATAAGGCGGGGCTACAATCCCTTTTTCGGTAATAATCCCAGTAATATATTTTGATGGAGTGACGTCAAACGCCGGATTATAAACATTAACCTCCGAAGGCGCAACTTGCACTCCAAAGCACTCCCTCATTTCCTTGTCAGGACGCACTTCGATCGGAATATCTTGGCCATTAGCTACTTTTAAATCAATGGTTGAGGTCGGAGCTGCCACATAAAAAGGAATGCCATGTGCGTGCGCCAAAACTGCTACGGAGTAAGTCCCAATTTTGTTCGCTGTATCTCCGTTAGCCGCGATTCTGTCCGCTCCCACAATCACAAGATCTACCTTACCTTGTTGCATTAGGTAACCAGCCATATTATCGGCGATTAGGGTCACTGGGATTTTATCTTTCATTAGTTCCAAGGACGTAAGGCGTGCCCCCTGTAATAACGGTCGTGTTTCATCCGCATAAACATGAATAGTCTTACCTGCTTCATGGGCTTTTCGAATTACTCCTAGAGCGGTACCATACTCTACAGTTGCTAAAGCTCCGGCGTTACAATGAGTTAGAATATTGGCCTTCTCTGGGACAATCTCATTTCCATGTTCCCCAATGAGGCGATTCATTTTGCAATCATCCTCAGCAATACGATTCGCTTCCTCAATGAGAATACGCCTTACCTCATCTAAATCTTCAACTTCCCAACACTCGCGCAACCGATCTTCCATGCGCCGCAGTGCCCAGAACAAGTTGACTGCAGTGGGCCGAGTCGCCTCGAGTCTATCTTGTACTGCTTCCATGAAAGTAGGGAGACCTTCTCTATTCCCTTGATATTCTAACGCTCCTAACGCATATCCGTAAGCAACAGCTGCTCCAATAGCAGGGGCACCGCGCACCTCCATGTGTTCGATCGCCTCTGCTACTTCCTTATAGGACAAAGCATTCCGATATACAGTTTCAATTGGAAGCTTGCTCTGGTCTAATATTCGCAAGGAATTCCCTAGCCATTCAATCGATTTCATCGTCCCACTGCCTTTCTAAAACTTACCAACTTCTTCATTCGCTGAGGCACATAGACAATTCTGATCAGTAGTCCATAACTCGAAGGTCGCTTGAATGAGCTGTGCGACCTTAACCCCTAGTATCTTCATACTCTCCATTACTTCCGTGTGGGTTAAAGGATGCGCTGCAATCCCAGCCGCTTCGTTCGTTACCATTCCTATAGAAGCGTAACACATTCCAAGCTCCCTAGCCAGCACTACTTCTGGGACGCTCGTCATTCCGACAAGATCAGCACCAAGGCGTTGAAACATCCGAATCTCTGCAGGAGTTTCAAACCGGGGGCCTTCTGTACAGACATAACAAGCTCCATTCTTCACCGCAAAACCAAGCTGCCCTGAGGCATCCATAATAATCTGCCGCACAGCGGAACAGTAGGGTTCTGTCATATCCACATGGAGTACACCCTGTTTACCACCATCGTAAAACGTCTGTGGTCGACTTTTAGTAAAATCAAGGAACTGATCTAGAAGCACCAACTCACCTAAGCGAAAATCCGAAGACAAAGAACCAACAGCTGCTGTGGCAATAATTTTTTGCACTCCTAGTTTTCGCAGCGCCCAAATATTCGCCCTGTAATTCACGAGGTGGGGAGGTGTTCCGTGATCACGTCCATGCCGACTCATAAAAACTAGTTCATGATTTGCCAGATTGCCGGCAACGGTTTCAACCGTTCCATAAGGTGTTTCCACCGTAATAGCACGCTGTTTTGTCAGTGAAAAATGCTCAATACCAGTTCCCCCAATTAGTGCATAAGGTATCAGACTTCTCCCTCCTCGTCAGACCGATTAAAAAGTGCTGCTGCGAAATCCCTAGGCACAAACGGGCGCAAGTCCTCGATTCCTTCTCCAATCCCAATCCATTTTACAGGAATCTGCGTTTCTCCTCGAATTCCCAATACAACGCCCCCTTTAGCCGTCCCATCCAGCTTTGTTAGGACAATTCCAGTTACTCCAGCCACTTCTTGAAAAAGCTTGGCCTGTTGCAACGCGTTCTGTCCTGTAGTAGCATCCAACACAAGTAACACTTCATGAGGGGCCCCCGGAATTTCACGCTCTATCACACGCTTGACCTTACGTAATTCTTCCATTAAGTTCACTTTATTATGGAGGCGACCAGCAGTATCTACGATAACAACGTCTACATTACGAGACTTCGCGGCTTGTACCGCATCATAGGCAACAGCGGCGGGATCTGAACCTTCGCGATGTTTAATAACTTCTATGCCAGATCTTTCTCCCCAAACCTCAAGTTGATCAATAGCCGCCGCCCGAAAAGTATCCCCTGCTGCCAGGATAACCCGCTTTCCATCCTTTTTCAAACGGTTCGCAAGCTTACCAATCGTTGTTGTTTTGCCGACTCCATTTACCCCGACCACCAGAATAACGCTTGGACCTTGCTCTGCGAAGTTAAGCGTTTCCTCTTCCCCCAATAACTCCGCAATTAATTCTTGGAGGACCTCATTGAGCTCACTAGGCAGTGAAAGTTTCCGTTTTTTAACCTCTTTACGCAACCGTTCAACCAATTCAAGCGAGGTATGGACACCGACGTCTGAACCGATCAAAGCCTCTTCCAATTCATCATACAGTTCTTCATCGATTCTCTTACGTCCAGTAAAAACCTCTTCAATCTTCCCTACAAAATTTTCCCTTGTTTTAGTAAGACCTTCTTTAAGCTTAGCGAAAAATCCTGCCACTATTTTAACATCCTCTCAAAATCGTGGTTCGAAGTTCGTGATTCGTAGTTAACATACAAGACTAGAATATCATAATGCATCGATCATTGCACACAGTGCACAGGAAACGCGCCTTTTTTTCCCATATCGCTTCCGAATACAAGCTCAAGAGCCGTCCCCAAACTTGCGAACTTGTATACGCAAGCGAGATAGAAATCCCGTGAAGCGCCCCCAAAGACCCCAAAGACAAGACGGCGCACATGAAATGTGCCGTCTCCCATAGTCGTCCCCGAATGCAAGCTCAACAACCGTCCCCGAACTTGCGAACTTGTATACGCAAGCGAGTTATAAATCCCGTGAAGCGACACCAGAGACCCCAGAGACAAGACGGCGCACATGAAATGTGCCGTCTCCCATAAGTTGCCCCCCAATGCAAGCTCAACAACCGTCCCCGAACTTGCACAGCCTCCCCGTCCTCGTTCCCCCGGTCTAAGCCCGGGACGCAGTGTCCCACAGCGCGACGTCTTTACGAAAGCAGCTTAGCAAACTCCGTGAAAGCGACCCCAGATACGGGGCAGCGAACAAGGATGTGAGCTGCCGCCGTAGCGCCAAGGATGGCGCTTACGGCGGGTACCCCGCTCCCCCTTTAGGAGCTTGAACGGCTAGTTTGCTCTGCATCGTAAGCACCGAGCGCTGTGTGACACAAGTCCCCTCTAGGCGGAATACAACGTATCCTCTCTCTTATCAAGTTGCACCGACAGTAGCTTAGAAACACCGCTCTCCTCCATGGTAATTCCATACAAAACATCAGCTGACTCCATCGTTCCTTTGCGGTGCGAGATAACAACAAACTGGGTTGAATCTGAGAGACGATGGATATATTGGGCAAATCTCTGAACATTAGAATCATCCAAAGAGGCTTCGATCTCATCTAAGATGCAAAACGGACTCGGTTTAACCCGAAGTAGGGCAAATAAGATGGCTATGGCTGTTAAAGCTCGTTCTCCACCAGACAAGAGAGAAAGGAGCTGTGGTTTCTTACCTGGGGGCTGAGCAATAATTTCTACACCGGTCTCTAACAAATGCTCTGGATCTACTAAGATAAGCTCAGCATTTCCGCCACAAAAGAGTTCTTTAAATACCTCCTGAAAAGCCCCATTCACTGCCTGAAAGCTTTTAATAAACCGTTCGCTCATGGTATTATCCAGCTCGGAAATCACTTGGCGTAAGGTCTGATCCGCTTCGACCAAATCATCCTGCTGTGCCAACATAAAAATCTTTCGAGACAACATTCTGGGATATTCTTCGATTGCTGCTTGGTTGATTGGGCCTAAATCGTCAATCTGTTGTTTAAGAGTTTGCACCCTTCGCCATATGATTGATCTTTCTTCCTCTGTCAGATAAGGTATCGCTTCCTCCCAAGTTAGAGAAAACTCTTCAACTAGACGATTTTCCCCTGCTTGGCACTCCGTCTCGTAACGGACAACGCGAAGTTCATTGGCATGAAGACGTTGTTCTAGCGTATGTTCTAACTGCCGCTTGGAATGTATCTCCTTTTCCAGTTCAAGTAGCCTTGCCGATAAACCCTCTCTCTCTTGTCTCCGTTGCATTAATGAGTATTGTTGGGACTCTTGGGCAAGTGAATGTTTCTCTAATTGCTGGTTCAACGCTCCTTGCTCCGTATGAACCACTTTACAGTTTTCTTGAAGATCAATCCGTTTCTGTTTTTTAAGCTGAAGACTTGATTGATATTCGCGATATGCGGTTCTCTCATGTCCAAGTTGTTCCGTGCATTGATTTAGTTCTTGCTCCCACTTGGCTAAGCGAATTTTTTCCTGGGTCAACTGCTCTCCATGCGATTCTATCTCACCCGTTGCGACCTTGGACTCCTGCTCCCGCCGATTATACTCTTCTCGCAGATTAATAGACGTTTTTTCCGCTATATCCAAACGTTCGGTTAAGTTGGTCAAACGGAGGCAAAGTGTAACTTTTTGTGTCATATTGTCCTGGTTCCGCAACTCTAACCCCAATAAGTCGCTTTCTAACCGACCCAACTGGTTCAGCACATTTTCGTGTACTGCCCTAAGCACAACCTGATGTTCTTTATCTTCACGTTGCTTAAAACTTAAATTATCCATACTTTCTAAAATGGCACTCAGACGAAGATCATTCTCTAAGCATTCCTGCTCTTTATCCAACAAGCCCTTTTCTAACCGTATCAACGCGACCTGCAAGGAGTCAATTTCACGGGAACGGGCAAGTAAATTCCCACCTTTGCGTTGAACACTCCCGCCACTCAGCGAACCTCCTGGATGAACTTGGTCCCCCTCTAATGTCACAATGCGTAGCCTATACCCAGATGTTTTGGCGATCCGAGTCGCGGCATTCATATTCGTGACTACTACGATGCGACCGAGGAGAAACTCCATTGCTGGTTTGTATAATAAGTCATATGTAACAAGATCTACAGCAACCCCGATATATCCGGGATCCTTCTCTACAACCTGACTCACGGGCATACGGTTGCCCTGAATTATATCAAGTGGCAGGAAGGTTACTCGTCCAAATTGATGAGCCTTTAAATATGCAATAGCTGCTTTGGCACTCTTTTCGTTCTCAGCCACAACATTTTGCAATCCAGCTCCAAGTGCGGTTTCCAAGGACAGTTCATATTTTTCCTTCACTGTGATTAGTTCACCCACCGTCCCACAGAGGCCAATGCAATCTTTGATCCCTTTTTTCTTAGCTAGCATCACCTCGCGTACCCCACGTTGATACCCTTCTAGGGAATCTTCTAAAGACTGCAAAGCGTGCATCCTTGCTCTTGAATGATCTGTAAGTGTTTTATGCTTTTGAAGTCCTGCATTCTTTTCTTGTTGAAGTCCTTTTAGCTGATCTCGCTCTGTCTGTAGTCTTAGCATTTCTTCTGCTCTAACTAAAGCTTGCTTTTCTATTTGTCCCAGTTCTTTTTCTTGAGCATCACAAGTTTCAATCAGGGTTTGACTTTCCGCAGCTTTTAAACCTTGATCTTGTAATATTTGAAGAACTTGTTGTTCTTGGGAGGCGAGAGTATGTTGAGCCCCTGTCAATTCATTGGCACAATTGGCTTGCTCTGACAAGGCTTGAAAGAGATCAGCCTTAATTCGGTCTATAACTTCTGATAGATTTCTTTCTCGGACAACATTAAGCTTCTCTTCTTGGTCTGTGACCTTGCGTTGTGATTCCTCAACCGTATTCTTTAAAACTGCCTGCTTTGCTGAAAGGGTGCTAATCAGTTGGTTCAACTGTTTTATTTTTTCCTCATCCACTTGGATTTCTTCTGTCAACCTAACGACTTGCTCCTCGAGGTACATGGCACGCTCTGCGCGAATGCTCATCTCATGTTTTAGAGCATCTAGAGCCTGCTCTGCCTGAAACCCTTCTCCTTGCATCCGTTGCAGGTCATCCTCTATTGCTTTTAACTGGACCTTATCTTCTATATTTTTACTTTCTTTAAGCCCCAATAATGCGCGAGCCTCTACTAAATCAGATTGCAGGGTTTCTGAATCCTTTGAAGCTAAAGATAGTTTTTGCTTCCCATCAGAAATGTCTAGAACGGTCAATTGGATTTCTAGACGTCTTTGTTCTGAAGAAAGCGCAAGGCTTTGTTCGGCCACTTGGGCTTGGGCAGCCAGAGGAGTCAGTTGCGCCTCAATTTCTCGAACGATGTCATCAAGGCGTTGGAGATTTAGTATTGTTGCATCAAGACGCTTTAAGGCTTCGCGCTTTCTGTAACGAAACTTAGTAATCCCAGCCGCCTCTTCGATCAGCGATCGACGTTCTTCCGATTTTAGGTTCAAGATTTCCTCAATCCGCCCCTGCCCAATGATCGAGAATCCTTCTTTTCCAGCTCCCGTATCCATAAATAGTTCTTGAATGTCTTTGAGCCGGCAGGATGCCTTGTTAATCAAATATTGCCCATCACCATCGCGATAAACCCGTCGGGTTATCGTGATTTCTCGAAAATCCAAGGGGAATATTCCGGTTGAGTTATCAAAGATAAGAGAAACTTCTGCCATGCCGACGGGACGTCTCTGTGTGCTCCCAGAAAAAATCACATCTTCCATTTTAACCCCACGGAGGCTCTTTGCACTTTGTTCTCCCAGCACCCAGCGGACCGCATCGGCGACATTGCTTTTACCGCTCCCGTTTGGACCGACAATTACACTTAGTCCATGGCCTAATTCTAATTTGACGCGATCGGCGAACGACTTAAATCCCTGAATATGAATTCCCTTTAAAAAAACTGGGAAATTCTCAGGATTAGCCATCGTTCTCCCTCCCCCAATGCTCTAACACTTGCTTTGCGGCATGTTGCTCTGCTTCTTTTTTAGTACGTCCCATACCTTTGCCCATTAAATCCCCTTGCAGAAAAACGCCAGCCGTAAAGTATTTATTGTGATCAGGTCCTTCTTCTACTAATATCTGATAGCTTACTTCTTTTTCTTCCCGTTGCGCTTTTTCCTGTAACACTGTTTTGTAGTCCCCATAATTCCCTTCGGCGACTTCTTCGATAGACGGTTTGAGCAAATCCAAAATGATCCTGCGGGCCTCTTCCAACCCATATTGCAAATAAATTGCTCCGATAACTGCTTCCCAGGCATCTGCTAAGATGGAGGGACGCTCCCGCCCGCCAGATACCTGCTCCCCTTTGCCGAGTAATAGCTCTTGCCCCAACTCAATTTCATGCGCTTTTTGAGCCAGTATGGTTTCATTCACGACTGCAGCCCGCATTTTGGTGAGTTCCCCTTCTGGCCGATCTGGATAGCTCAGATACAGATATTCCGCAACGACAAAGTCCAAAATCGCATCGCCTAAAAACTCTAAGCGTTGATTATTCTCTTTGCCGAATTGCGGATTTTCAAAAACATACGAAGGATGGGTCAAGGCCGTGCTAAACAAGCGATTGGGAGGGGTCTGAAGGCCCAAGCGCTTTGCCAACTTAAGTCCTGGTTCTTGCTTTTGAGGAGTTAAGACATACTTCTTTCGTCCTGACTTCCCCTCCGTTTTCCAGTAATTCGTAGCGACCATTGGTTTAAATCTCCTTACCTTTAGTCAATTTTTTTCAATACGATGGTAGCATTATGCCCTCCAAAACCTAAGGAATTGGACATTGCCACACTCACGTCTTGTTTTCGTGCTAGATTAGGAACATAATCCAAATCGCATTCCGGGTCAGGCTCCCCATAATTTGTCGTTGGCGGGATCATTCCACGCTCAATGCTAAGCGCACAAATAATCGCTTCGATGGCTCCCGCAGCCCCCATTAAATGTCCGGTCATTGATTTGGTTGAACTAATTGCTAACTTCGATGCATGATCCCCAAACACGGTTTTAATAGCGGCAGTTTCCGCAGCATCATTAGGGCCCGTGCTGGTTCCATGTGCATTAATATAGCCAACCTCTTCGCCATTTACCCCTGCATCCTTTAAAGCCAATCGCATTGCGCGGACCGCTCCAGCACCACCAGGTGCCGGGCTCGTAATATGGTAGGCATCCGATGTACTACCATAGCCAGCCAGTTCGGCATAAATGTGGGCACCACGAGCCTCTGCGTGTTCCGCAGATTCTAGCACTAGAACCCCTGCGCCTTCACCCATAACAAAGCCACTGCGCCGTTTATCAAAGGGTCGGGACGCTTGTTCCGGATATTCCTTCTCAGTAGACATCGTCTTGGCTGCGCAAAATCCAGCAAAAGCCAGCTTTGTTATCGGTGCCTCAGTCCCTCCGCAAAGCACGACATCGGCTTCTCCTCGTTGAATAATTCGTAACGCTTCCCCAATTGCGTTGGTGGCTGAAGCACAAGCAGTAACGATCGTCATACTAGATCCTTGTAAGCCGAACTCAATGGAGATATGTCCAGCCGCCATGTTACTAATCAGCATTGGGACAAAAAACGGGGTAACCCGGCCGCTCCCCTTATTCATGAGCACTTCTTTTTGTTCTTCAAACGTTATCACGCCACCGATCCCACATCCCATAACGGTACTGGCACGTTCCTTGTCTACTTTCTCAAAGTCCAGCCCAGAATCCTGCACCGCTAACTTCGCTGCTGCGATAGCAAATTGAGCAAAGCGGTCCATGTGGCGACTTTCTTTTTTGCTGATCCAATCCGTTGGTTCGAAGTTTTTGACCTCGGCTGCAACCTTAGTGGGTAAATCGGAAGTATCGAAACGCGTTAACAGTCCAATTCCAGATTTTCCTTCAATCAAATTATTCCAAAATTCATCAAGATGGTTTCCCACGGGAGAGATAACACCCATTCCCGTAATCACTGCGCGGTGTTTCAACACTCTTCCTCCTTTAAGCTGAGTATACCGTTTTTGATATCCTCAAATATTTCATGCACGGACAATATTTCATTAATCTTATGGACATTAGCCCCTGAAAATATAAGGCCCTCTCGAACGTCACCCTGTTGAGCCTTAATCAAGCGACTCATTATGCAAAAGTTTCTCTCACACCGTTTGAGACAATGATTACATTCTGTTGGCCTAACGTCGACATTCTCATCAAGTGCCTGGGTAAAGGGATTCCTAATTCCCCGCCCTGGTAACCCAACCGGACTATGAACCATTACAATGTCCTCTGCAGTAGCGTTTAACATTGCCATCTTCCAAGAGAGAGCCGCACCGCTCTCCTCACTAAGTGCAAACCGAGTTCCCATTTGCACCCCATCTGCGCCAAGTTTCAGTGTCCTAGCTACGTCATCTCCGTTGACGAAGCCTCCCGCGCCTATGACCGGGATACTGACAGCTTCTATTACCTCTGGTAGGATATCGTGTATAGAACGATCCGTCCCCAGATGACCACCAGCCTCTAACCCTTCCACAACCACAGCTGCTGCCCCGAGCTTTTGAGATAATCTAGCAAGTTTAGCCGATGAAACAATTGGTACGACCGGAATATTCTTTTCTTTCCCCCAGGTAAACATATCCCTTGAAAAGCCAGCCCCTGAAATTAGTAAATCAATTTTCTCATCGAATGCAGCGTGAACCAACTGAGCAAATTCGTTGATAGCAAACATAATGTTTACTCCGATAATCCCTTTAGTAAGCTTACGTGCCTCGCGAATTTCCGCGATCAGTTCCTCCACAGACAAGCCACTGCCTGCAATGATTCCGATGCCTCCTTCTTCAGCAACAGCTGCTGCGAGAGGCGCCATGGATATCCTAACGGCCATTCCTCCTTGAATTACAGGAATTTGAGCCACTAAATTAGCAATTCGAAGTTTGGGTATTTTCACAATTGTACCTCCTGTCAGAGTTCTACCTAACGATCGTCAGGATGAGTAGTAAATCCTCTAGATATCTATCTGAACTCTCTCCGACTGTATGCAGAAGGAGAAAGACCATCTCTTGAAAGAAAGTCCCGCAACTGAGTACGGGACTTTTTTAGGTTATTTGTTTCCCTGAATGTAGCTAACTGCATCTCCGACTGTCCGGATTTTTTCGGCTTCCTCATCTGGAATATCCAAATCGAATGCCTCTTCTAGAGCCATAATTAGTTCTACGATATCCAAAGAATCTGCATCTAGCTCTTCAAAGGAGGTCTCCTGGGTAACATTAACTTCATCTACCCCAAGTTGTTCGACGACGATGGCTTTCACTTTTTCGAAAACTTCCATGCTGCTTCTTCACCTCCTTTCAAAGATTAGTAATATAAACTATATTTCCATACCCCCATCAACACATAAGGTCTGTCCTGTTATATAAGCTGCCTCCGGGGACACAAGGAATCGAACCACTTTAGCAACGTCTTCAGGCTCCCCTAGTCTACCGAGTGGGATTGCACGTAAGACTTCCGAATGCATCGCTTCACCTAAGGTTTCCGTCATATCCGTCGAGATATAGCCTGGAGCGACAACATTAACCCGAATTCCGCGCGCTGCAAATTCCTTAGCAATGGATTTAGAAAAACCGATAATACCAGCTTTTGCTGCAGCATAATTAGCTTGTCCAGCGTTGCCCGAAAGGCCTACGACGGACGAAATATTAACGATAACCCCTGATCGTTGTTTAAGCATTCCTTTGCTGACCGCTTTAGTACAGAGGAAAACACCTTTGAGATTAGTAGCTAAGACCGCATCCCAATCGACCTCTTTCATACGGAGCAACAAAGAATCCCGTGTAATTCCAGCATTATTGACCAAAATGTTAATCTTGCCAAAATGATCTAACGTAGTTTTTATTAAACGGTCAACATCGGCAGTTAAGCTTACATCCGCTTGAACGGCCATACATTCTCCGCCAGCTTCACGAATCAATCGGACTGTTTCCTCAGCCTTATCGACACGTCCAGCATAATTGACAACAACTTTCGCACCCGCTACTGCCAACTCCAGAGCAATGGCACGACCAATCCCCCGTCCACTTCCAGTAACTATGGCCACGCAATCATTCAGCATCATTTTAACGACTCTCCTTCAAATATGCAAGTGACTTTTTCAAGGACAACATATCCTCAACGCGGAGGAGATTGACGTCAGGTGCAATTTTCTTTATTAAACCCGTCAGAACTTTACCAGGACCACACTCTACAAAGGTATCGACTCCTAATTCCAAAAGATGACGAACCGATTGTTCCCAACGAACAGCACCACTAACTTGCTCAACCAACGTGCTCACTGTACGTGTTGGAGAGTTGACTTCCGTCGCATCAATGTTCGCAATGACCGAACAACGTGGTGTTTTCCAAGACACACTCTCTAAAACTAGCCTTAGTTTTTCCCCAGCGTTTTCCATTAAACGGGAGTGAAATGGACCGCTCACTACAAGTGGAATCGCACGTTTTGCCCCCAACTCCTTCGCGACCTCGATCGCATAGGCTACGGCCAAAATGTCTCCGGAAATAACCACTTGTCCCGGACAATTGTAATTTGCGGGTGCGACCACGCCCTGCTCTCTTGCTCGGCGGCAGGCTTCTTCCACCTCCTCACCACTCAGCCCCAGAATGGCGGCCATCCCTCCGCCAGTCGGAACGGCGGCTTGCATTAGTTCTCCACGCTTTCTAACCACATGCAGTGCTTCCTCCAAGTCTAGACTACCAGCCGCTACATGCGCAGAATATTCACCAAGGCTGTGCCCAGCAACATAATCTGGTTCCAACCCGGCCTCAGCCAGGAGCTGCCAGGCCACAACACTTACAAGTAAGATCGCTGGTTGAGTGTTAGCCGTTTGTTGAAGCTCTCCTTCCGGCCCCTCTGACAACAACGTGATAAACTTACTACCTAAAATATTGCGAGCGGTCTGATGTGCTCTTTCCCCACTTGGTGTCTGAAATAATTCGTTTCCCATACCGACATACTGGGATCCTTGTCCTGGGAAAATAAAGGCCAGCTTACCCAAGTTCTAGCTCCTCCTCTCCCCGAATCTTGCCGAAAGGCGCTCAAATTCTCGTTCTGCTGATTCCATGATATCCTGAATAATATGCGCGACAGGTTCAATACGATTAACTGCACCAGCAATTTGGCCGGCCATAATGGAACCGTTCTGAACATCTCCATCCACCATGGCTAGACGTAATCGACCGACACCCAACTGCGAGATCTCATCAGGCGACATCCCTTCTCGCTCATATTGATCGACCTCACGGGTAAAGTGATTATCCAAGCAACGAACCGGATGCCCCGTTGAACGTCCAGTAATAACTGTAGAACGGTCCTTCGCTTTAATAATTTTATCTTTGATGAGAGGGGAAATAGTGCATTCCTCTGCACACATAAAACGCGTCCCCATTTGCACCCCTTCAGCCCCTAAAGCTAAAGCCGCAATTAAACCTCTGCCATCTGCAATACCTCCCGCAGCAATGACTGGGATTTTCACAGCATCAACCACCTGAGGAACTAGAGGAAATGTTCCAATTTCTCCGATGTGTCCCCCAGACTCCATACCTTCCGCAATGAGTGCATCAACCCCAGCCTTCTCTAATCGCCTAGCCAACGCGACGGAGGCAACCACCGGAATTATCTTTGTTCCGATTTCTTTGAGCATTGCAATATATTTCCCAGGATTTCCTGCGCCCGTTGTGATCACGGGAACACGTTCTTCTAAAATCACCTGCATGACTTCGTCCACAAACGGAGACATGAGCATCACATTGACTCCATACGGTTTTTTAGTAATGGCTTTCACTTTTCGAATTTCCGCACGCAACCAGTCCGCAGGGGCCTGTCCAGAACCAATAATTCCCAGACCGCCACTTTCTGAAACAGCAGCGGCTAATTCTCCAGTTGCAACCCAAGCCATTCCACCTTGAAAAATCGGATATTCAATCCCAATTAGGTCACAAATTCTTGTTTTAATCATTCTTTTTTCAACCCTGCTTTCCTCCATCTCAATACACAACCGCCCCAAGTTAGGCCTGTTCCAAAACCAACCATCACAATGGTATCCCCGTCAGCAATGCGTCCCTCTCTAAACGACTCATCTAAGGCCACAGGAATAGAGGCTGCGGACATATTACCATACTTGTCTAAATTTATAATTACTTTATCCGGGGAAATCCCCAAACGTTTAACTGCAGCATCTACAATCCGAAGGTTTGCTTGATGGGGGATCAGAAGATCCACATCCTCATGGGTTAAACCTGCCTTCTCTAGAACCTTTACTGCAACCTCTCCCATGATCCGAACCGCAAATTTATAGACCTCGTTACCTGCCATTTGAACGGTATGCAACTTTTTCTGAATGGTTGCCAAACTTGTCGGATGCATGGACCCCCCAGCTGGTTGACTGAGCAATTTACCTCCAGAACCATCAGAACCTAATTCGAAGCTTAGAAAGCCATATCCCTCTTCAACTGGTTGTAAGACAGCTGCGCCTGCACCATCCCCAAAGAGAATACACGTTGAACGATCTTCCCAGTTAAGAATTTTGCTCATAGTCTCGCCTCCGATGACGAGTGCAGTTCTATACATTCCCGTGGCAACAAACTGGCTAGCTGTTGCCACTCCATAGATAAAGCCAGTACATCCCGCTTCCAAATCAAAAGCCGCCGCGTTCTTTGCCCCTAACCGATCTGCTACAAGACATGCTGTAGCAGGAAATGCATAGTCCGGTGTAATCGTAGCTACAATGATGAGGTCGACATCCTCAGGGGCTATCTTTGCATCCTCCAAAGCCCGCAAACCAGCTATATAACACAATTCAGAAACTGGTACATCCTCAGCAGCGAAATGACGTTTCCGTATTCCGGTCCGTGAAGTAATCCATTCATCGTTTGTATCAACAATTTTTTCCAAATCCGCGTTGGTTATAATATTTTCAGGAACATATGACCCCGTCCCCACAATTCCGACACTAAACATAGTCGCATGTCCCCTTTTCTCCTTATTCACGTACCCATCTCACATTACTTTGGAATACCATCTCGAATCTGTTCAATCAAACGAACTTCAGCACATTCTTGGGCAACTCGAATGGCATTGAAAATAGCTTTTTTTTTCGAGCTCCCATGGCAGATTATACTAATTCCATTAACTCCTAATAAAGGAGCACCGCCATACTCAGCATAATCCATCATTTTTGCGATCTCTTTTAACCCTGGCTTCACCGCCAGCGCACCTAGCTTGCGGATTAAGTTTGAAGTAATTTTCTCCTTAATCAACTGAAACAATACTCCTGCTAATCCTTCAGCCGTTTTAAGCAAAACGTTACCGACAAACCCTTCACAAACGACCACGTCAGCACGTCCATAGGGTACATCCCGGCCCTCAACATTTCCAATGAAATTAAGAGGAGCTACTTTAAGCAAAGAATATGCTTTCTGAGTCAGTTCGTTTCCTTTTCCTTCTTCACTTCCTATGTTCAGCAACCCAACGCGAGGATTTGAAATTCCTAGGATTTTTTCCGCGTAGATGCTACCCATCACTGCATATTGACAAAGTTGCTCTGGTGACGCATCCAGATTAGCTCCTACATCGAGAATGAGTTTCCCCCCCTCAGCAGTCGGAAGGACCGTCCCAATGGCCGGTCGCTCGATTCCCTTGATACGTCCTATGCCCAATAGTGCAGCAGCCATTTGAGCACCTGTGCTACCTGCGCTTACTACAGCATCCGCTTCACCAAGCTTAACAAGTCGGGTCGCAACCACGATCGAGGCATCCTTCTTCTTACGAACAGCATTCGCTGGGTGTTCGTCCATCCCTATCACCTCGGACGCTTCTACAAAAGATATATTACTAGGTTTGGCGCCTACGAGAAAGGGTAAGATCCGCTCTTGTTGGCCCACTAGGATAAGATGTAGATTAGGCCATGTTTCAGCGGCCATCAGCGTTCCTTTTATTATTTCCTCCGGGGCATAATCCCCACCCATCGCATCCACGGCAATTCTCAACTATTCCATCTCCATTCCTCGTACATCCAAACGATCTAATGCAAATAGTACCCAATCTCCTCGAAGCACTTCCTCTGAACCAACATGTACCGATACTTGAACCCAATATTTATTGCGCTCTCGTTTTAGAACTTTCCCCACTGCTACGACAACCTCACCCAACTGAACTGGCCTTAAGAACTTTAACTTGACACTTCCAGTCAAAGCCATAGGTGCATCAACTAAGGCAATGGCAAGGGAATTGGCTTGGGCAAACAAATAATGCCCACGAGCAACCCGCGCCTTAGTCAAAACCATACTCTCATCAATTATTAGCTCTGAGCAAGCTCTCTCTCCGATAACAAGTTCTAGCAGGTCCCCGATCACTTCCTGATAATCTAACGACTGTAACGTCGAGTACGCTTCCTGGGCAACTGCCCTGGTTCGTTTCCGTAGCTCAGGAATCCCTAATTCTCCTCGATCTAAACGAATAGTCGAGACGCTAACCTTAAACTTTTCCGCAAGCTCATCATCTGTAAAGAACGGATGTTTGCAGAGCTCTTCCCCTAATATCTTGCGGCGTTCTTCTTTACTCCTACGACCCATCTATATCACCATTTCTTACCCTAATTTCCAATTCGAGGATCGAACCTCGAGCATCGAATTTAAGACCTGGTCACAATTATAAACCATCTCAGTATACTTTTCAAGAAATAACCCTGTCGATTGCTAATGAAATATAAAAAAACAAAGAACTCTTTTCAAAAGAGTTCTTTGTTTTTGCGTACTAAACCTTATTCCCCGACAGCAATAACTACCTTAGAATTATAGTACCCACAGCTAGGGCAGATATAATGAGGCATTTTTGGTTTATGGCATTGGGGGCATTCGATGTGGTTTGGTGCAGTTAGTTTCCACATAGCCCGACGTTTACGTACTCTGGATTTTGATTGGCGATGTTGCGGAACACCCATAAATTACACCCCCTTTAAGTTCTCTAAAATTAATCAGTCATTGGATTGCCACTTACCAAGGGCTGCAAAGCGAGGGTTAAGGTCATCCTCTCCACAATGACACGGAGTCAGATTGCGATTAGCACCACAGGTTGGGCATAATCCTTGACACTCTGCTGAACAAATGAACTTCATAGGTAACGCTAACACAATTTGTTCAAAAATGCGTTCTTTGATATCGACCTCATCTTTGTCCAATAGAAGTGCTGATTCTAACAGATCTTCGGTTGCCTGCGCCCGAAAAACCCATTCGTCTTGGAAGGAGAGACTCAATTGATATGCGTACGTTTCCAGACAGCGCCCACAAGTCGCTTTAAGTTCCGTTTGAATGTTTCCATAAACCAGCATTGCTTTGTTGGTGTTGTTCACCTGAAGTTGAACATGTACAGGTGCTTGAAACGAGAGGGCTTCTGTTCCCAAATCGAAGGAAGAAAATTCCCCCATCAACTCAAAACGGACACTTTCACCTTCACTGTATCTGACCTGAGCTACATTCACTTTCATATTAACCACCCCAATACACATTCATTATTATAGTTGGCACATTTTTCTTTGTCAAGGGAAACTCGTAGGGGCAATTCATGAATTGCCCCTACTCGAGATTAATTCATGAATTGACCACGCTATTTTGTTAATTCAAGTGTATCTAGAGCAATCATCAGTTCCTCATTTGTCGGGATTACAAGGACTCGACAGCGTGAGTCTGTTTTGGAAACATCCACTTCTTCGCCTCGGACCTTGTTCTTTTCTAGATCAATGTCTATACCAAAAAACTCCATATTTTTACAAATGGATGCTCGTGTATTTATGGCGTTTTCACCAACTCCTGCCGTAAATATAAGAGCATCTACCCCACCCATTGTAGCGGCATAGGAGCCAATGTATTGCTTGACGTCATAATCGAAAATATCTAAGGCCAGTTGCGCACGCATATTTCCTTGATTTGCTGCCACTTCGATGTCCCTGAAGTCACTGCTAATCCCTGAAACCCCTAAAGCACCACATTTATTATTAAGAAAATCATTCATTTGATCAACAGTAAAGTTTTCTCGACACATAATGTAAGTAACAATCGCTGGATCCAAGGCGCCTGAGCGCGTTCCCATCATAAGTCCATCTAAGGGAGTAAAGCCCATTGACGTATCAACCGATTTTCCTCCGCGGATGGCCGCAATCGACGCACCGTTACCTAAGTGACAGCTGATGATCTTCAGCTCTGCGATTGGTTTTTTAAGAAGGACAGCAGCACGTTGACTGACATACTTATGGGATGTCCCGTGGAAACCATATTTTCTTATCCCATATTTTTCGTAAAACTCATAAGGTAATCCGTATATATAACCAGCAGGGCTAATCGATTGATGGAAGGCTGTATCAAAAACAGCCACTTGAGGAGTTCCAGGCATCAATTTCTGACATGCTTTTATTCCTGCGATATTAGGGGGATTGTGAAGCGGAGCAAGCTCAATACAATCCTTAAGTGCTTTCATGACCGTAGGATTGATTATTACGGAATTTGCGAATGTCTCGCCTCCGTGAACCACACGATGCCCTACTGCAAAAATCTCAGATAGATCTTTGACCGCTCCATACTCGGGATCTAGCAATTGCTTGATCACAAGCTCGATTGCCTTAGTATGGTTTTTGATGTCTGTTTTAATAACCTCTTTTTTTTGGAATAAACAACTATGTGTAATAACTGAACCCTCAAGACCAATACGCTCTACCAATCCTTTAGCAATCGGATTCCTAGTGTCCATATCAATTACCTGATATTTAAGTGAAGAGCTTCCACAGTTAAGAACAAGAATTTTCATTTATTTATGCCCCTTTATATTTTTAACCATTTCTCTGATTCTAAGTATTAATAATCCTAGTCTTTCCGAAAACATCTATTTTTCCCTTTTTACGGATTCCATTTTTACCCAGTACTGATGCTTCATTGTGTCACCATCAGTGTAGCACAAAATTCAACGTTTATTCAACCCTTACGTCGTCAATCTCTTTATTTCAGAAGATTTCGCGAATGCTATACACCGTCCAAGACGAATTGCCTCTTCAGCACGGTCGAACTGAAAACTACCAATATGTCCTATATCTGGTTGAATTAACAGCTCTATCTCTTGGCACTGCGCGCGTAACAAATCGTCTTCGAGAATTTCAATGGACTGAAGCAAAATGTCCATGGCACTAGAAGGATGAGTCATCATACCTTTTTTAACATCAACGGCTAATACTTTTTCCGCGCCCATATTCCGAGCAACCTCAACTGGCAAACGAGTTTTAACCGCACCATCAACGAGAAGACGGCCTTGATAACGATAAGGCTTTACAAATCCGGGAATAGAAATGCTCGCCCGAACAGCCTGCGCTACACTTCCCTCCGTAAAAATAACAAGTTCCCCCGTTTCAATATCTGTTGCTATGACAGCTAAGGGAATTCTTAAATCTGCAAAAGACATATCCTTAGTTAGCAGACGAATCAATTCAAGAATCTTGTCCCCTTTTATTAACCCTTCTTTGGAAACAGTAGGGTCGAGAAGCTTTTTGGCAAACCCAGGATAAGTGAAAAGTCGTTCAATACGGTACAGATCTAGTCCAGCGCACCATAGCGCTCCAAATATTGCGCCTGCACTACATCCTACCACCAAGTCAATCTCTACCTTTTCTTCATTTAGTACTTGTAATATGCCTAGGTGGGCAAAACCCCGAGCTCCTCCTGAACCTAAAACAAGGCATCTTTTGGGGTTCATTACATTTTCCTCCCTATCACAACGTCTAGGTCCAAGCATTCTTCCATATAAATTATGAAGGAAGGTGTAGGAAGGTGATAAGTAATGTCCACCGTTGCTCGGGTTTTTGCCTTAGGTCTCCTAGCCCTAGGCATGTTTATCTATCCCCAAGAAGTTCTAAGCTCTGCAGGTGGAGGGTTAGTTTTATGGTGGCGTTTTGTCCTGCCTGCATTGCTCCCCTTCTTTATTCTTTCTGAGCTCCTCATGTCGGCCGGATTTGTGCATTTCCTTGGAGTTCTTCTTGAGTCGTTCATGCGTCCAGTTTTTCGACTTCCTGGCAAGGCAGCCTTTGTTGTGGCTATGGGGTACACGTCTGGTTTTCCAATGGGTGCAGTACTAACTGCTCGGCTACGTAAAGCTGGAGAGATAACACGCGTAGAAGGGGAACGCCTATTGGCCTTCACCAACAATCCCAGTCCCGGCTTTATGTTTGGTGCCGTCGCCTCTGGCATGTTAGGTAAACCCGCCCTCGGAATAGTCCTTACAAGTTCTATTTATCTCGCCAATCTGTTGGTCGGTTTTCTCTTTCGTTTTTACCGTGTTACTCCTGGTCCGCGATACTCGGCCCGTTTACCTTCGTTCAAACGGGCTTGGCAGGAGATGAAAGAAGCTCAAATCAAAGACAACCGTGCTTTCGGGCAAATCCTCAGTGATGCCATCAAGCAAAGTGTAACCACCGTAATGATGGTCGCAGGTTTTATGGCCTTTTTTTCAGTGATCCTCCGCCTTTTAAATATCTGGCATATCATCGAGTGTCTAGCAACTCTGATCCATATGTTTATCGAGGGAATACCGATTTCTCTTCTACAAGCTTTTTTCAATGGTCTCTTCGAGATGACCCTAGGCTGCCAAGGAACAATCCAAGCTGTTTCTGATCTTAATTATCAAGTGGCGCTTCTAGCGTTTCTTATGGGTTGGAGTGGCCTTTCAGTATTTGCCCAAGTTGCAGGTTTTATCAGCGAAACTGATTTACGTTTCTTTCCATTCGTGGTTGCTCGAACACTTCAAGGAATTATTGCTCTAGGAATAAGCCAATTACTGCTAATTTTTGTGGAAATCCCTACTTCTACCATCGTTATTCAATTTCCTAGTACATCAGCTATTTTCTGGAATACTTGGCAGGCGAGCTCCGCAGTGTTTATGGGTATCATGACCCTTCTATTCATTCTCGCCTTCGTACGACAACCAAGATGAGCTAGAACGTGTAGAGGGGACGGTCCTTTTAACACACTTTAAAGTGTGTTAAAAGGACCGTCCCCTCTACACGTTCTACTCGGCCCTCTCTTTTTCGGGCTTAATCGTCTTATTACGGTCTTCTTTGACTAACCCCTTTAATTCCTCTCGATTATTACGAAGGGACTGAAGCGTTTCGTACAAACTCTGTTCAACATGTTGGAGCATTTCATCAGCATATTGGACGGCCCCACTTTTTACATCCTGGGCAAATGTTTGCGCCTGCCTAACAATATCTAATCCGTAGATCTGAGCCTGCTTAACCACTTCATCTTCAATAGCCATCTTATCAACGTATATTTTTCCTTGCTCCATGAGTTTCTGTGCTTCCACTTGTGCTTCATCCAAGATCCGTTGCCGTTCCTTTAGGACCCATTTGGCATTAGTTATTTCCTCAGGCATTGCTGCACGTACGCGATCCAGTAATTCGAAGATCACAGTATCATCAACCAAAACTTTCCCAGTCATCGGGATTTTAGTCCCATGATCAATAATTTCTTCCACTTCATTGAGCAAACTCATAATATCGTTTTCCACTTGTATCTTCCCCCTCGTCATACATCCACCCTCTGCAAATACCAAACCTTAGTATCACCATATTTCCCTGTTTTTCGAATTTCAAATGGATAAATATCACCCACTAGTTCTTCTTCCTTAGCAGTCTCAGCAACAATCACACCGTCTGCTGCCAAACAAGGGTGTTTCTTTAAAGTCAATATAGCCTTTAAAACAAGTCCCTCTCGATAAGGGGGATCCAGAAAAATAAGGTCGAAAACTTCATCAGGGTATCTATCTATGTACATAAAAGCATCCAACAACAGTAGTTTGGCCTTATGGCTAACTCCCACTTGTTCAATATTTTTTCGTATCACCTGATGAGCGTCACGACTCTTTTCGACCAGCACCGCATCACGTGAGCCTCGAGAAAGTGCTTCGATTGCCAAGCTCCCCGTTCCTGCAAAGAGGTCTAAAACGTGCGCATCCAAGACTTTATTCCCTAAACTATTAAAAATTGCGCCCTTAACTTTATCCGAGGTAGGGCGCGTCTGCATTCCTTCTACTGTCTTAAGTAGACGGCCACGCATCTCACCTGCAATAATCCGCATAAACCCTCCAGATTACATTATAGCAGAGCTGATTATTCTTTACAGCACAATTGTTGAATAATTGACATCTATTTCACAAGTATACCACAGCCATTAAAGATTAAAAAACTTCTAAACTTTCCCTGTATATCATTTTTAGTTTATGCTCATACTAATTTTGCAACCGATGAACGTAATATGAAAACATCGACTGCCCTTCCCCCATCCAACTCTTCCTTTCGTTTTTCCTCTCTAATCACTGGAGCTTATTAGCCCCAGTGACTTTTTTAAATCCATTTAAAGGAGTCAAAAAGATGAAAAAATCAGAACTATACCGTCACCTCAATGTGCAGCTCGATTTAGCCGTTGAGGCCCACCAGCTCCTGCGAGGAGAAAGTGGTGTAGAAATTCCTGGCGTCCTAATGGATGAACAAGAACTGGAACATGCTAAAGTCACCACAATTACCGTCCAGACCGACGAAGGAGCTGAAGCAATCAGTAAACCTAAGGGGAAATACATTACCATAGATGCTCCAGAAATCCGCACAAATAATTATATCATCCATGAAGAAATTACTCACGTACTAGCAGACGAATTAATTGAACTAATGAGCCTCAAAGAAGATGCCAGCATTTTAATAATCGGTTTAGGTAACTGGAATGCTACACCCGATGCGTTGGGCCCTCAAGTCATTAATAAAACTATGGTTACCCGACATCTATTTCAACTCACCCCGGATGAACTCAAAGGTCATATGCGTAAAGTAAGCGCCCTTGCCCCAGGCGTTTTAGGAATCACAGGAATCGAAACCGCTGAAATCATTCGTGGCATCGTTGAACATGTCAAGCCTGATTTGGTGATTGCTATTGATGCGCTTGCAGCCGGTTCACTTGAACGTGTCGGGACCAGTATTCAGCTAGCTGATACTGGCATTCATCCTGGGTCGGGTGTTGGAAATCCACGGGCTGGCATTAACGAAGAAACTGTGGGCTGTAAAGTAATTGCCATCGGCCTCCCTACTGTTGTTAATGCCTTTGTGATTGCTCACGCTGCGGTTGAGGGAGTTTTTGAAGAATTTGTAACCACACCCTCCGTATATAAACTTTATAAGGGCATAAAACCGGAGACATTCAGTAAAATCATTGATAATGTACTTTCCCCGTTCCAAGGGAACCTGATGGTTACCCCAAAAGAAATCGATGAACTCATTAAAACCTCAGCTAAAATTATTGCAGGTGCCTTAGCCATCAGTTTGCATCCTGGAATTGACCGTGCAGACTACGAGCGTTATTTGCAGTAGGGATGACTTGCTTGGGCCTTGGCGCAGCTTAGAAGAGTAGTTCGGATACGACGTAGAACTGACACTGAAGACTGCACTGTGAGTGTAGTGTTGAACAGAAATAGGTCAGGTTGGTTTTTAACCGACCTGACCTATTTCTATTTGAAATTATTTTTGCGGTTTATTGGGAATACTTTTATGTTTGCTATTAGCAATCCCAATCTCTTGAGCGACTTCATACTTGAATTTTTCTAATTCGGGGGTGAGTTGGACCATTGGTTTCGTTGTCTTAGCCAAAGCTTCCACCTCCTCAGATATTATTTGTAAAGGCAGCCGACCTACTTCGCTGCTGCCGAGCATTAGGTTCCTTTTACGCTTCAATCTGGTTATATTATTCGATTGTTTGAACACCAGCATACCCGGCAAATCCTGCCAAGAATTCAAACTGTTAATTATTATTGGGTTAAAACAACATTAGCTAACCAACTCATAGTCCCGACAAAGGGCACAAGAAGAACCCAAGACAACCATTGTACTCTTTTATGTACCGCAAACGCTGAGCACAGTTGAAATAAAGGCAATAAGACCATAAAATAGCTAAACTTGGGAGTAGCACCTAGATATAGTGATATAGGGAGCGCAAAAACTGCTCCTAAAATTAACCACATGTACCGTTTACTTATGCATCCTATGACAGAAAACACTAATGAAACTATTATCCCTGGCCAACCAATTAACGTCCGAGCTAATAAGGGAAAATCCAAAAATAACATAATTAATAAGAGAATACTAATTAAAACTATTTTTTTCATAGTGGCCCTCCCTCTTTAAAATCTCTATAATTAAAGCCATTCGCCAGCACTAAATAGCTTCCCTTTTTTTCTAAGATAAAGTCGTAAATAAAAAAGAGCCCACTAGTGCTCTTTTTTAATATATTCATATCTAGTGAAAATTTGAACTCCGTGCATAACGGAATGACGCCAAAGAAAAGTAAGCACATTTGCGCTAATAGCGCAAACAGCGCCACTGGCTTCTCCCCCACCAGACCCAAACCACAGGAAGCTCCTTAACCCCAACTTGCATCCAAGCCCCCGATCGCACACAAAGCGCATTTGCGTCAATAAACGCAAACAGCGCCACGGCCTTTCTCGGTCACCCCATTCTTCGCCAGACCCAAACCACAGGAAGCTCCTTAACCCCAACTTGCATCCAAGCCCCCGATCGCACACAAAGCGCATTTGCGT